>Ga0268284_1000271_pt1 | contig 42455 bp, 34 predicted proteins | sample saktaG_14_FD_190137 | JGI IMG/M metagenome (GOLD analysis project Ga0268284, IMG submission 190137) | Saline water microbial communities from Sakinaw Lake, British Columbia, Canada - sak_2013_06_06_40m | ecosystem: Environmental > Aquatic > Non-marine Saline and Alkaline > Saline ...
AGTTATTGCTTGGCAGCGTGCACGAAATAATAAGAAGTCTAAAATAAACTGGCAGTTTACAACAAAGAAAGCAAGAATTAAACTCAAACGGTTATATCCGTCAATTCATGCCTAACTTAGCACTAGTTAAATGTTCTGCGTCTTTTTTGAAGACACCCCGTCTACATGAAAAAGGAAGTGTCTAATCTTAAAAGTTATCAAAATGGAACAGATCATTAAAATAGCAGGCTATATACTTGAATCATTCATCCACATCTGGCCTTACCTCTTGATAACAATACCACTGGCAGTGGTAGTCCAACAAACCGGGGCGGCAAAGCTGATTCATAAAGCGCTGAGCAAAAAACCCCTGGTTTCAATATTACTTGCAACGCTTGTCGGTGCCTTGAGCCCGTTTTGTTCCTGCGGGGTGATCCCGGTGATTTCCTCTTTGCTGATCGGGGGTGTGCCGCTTGCTCCTGTCATGTCATTCTGGATCGCCTCGCCTTCCATGGATCCCGAAATATTTTTCCTGAGCACAGCGGCAATTGGCTGGGAATTGTCGGTCTGGCGGCTGGCGGCCACCTTTGCAATCAGCCTGTCAGCCGGTTATATCACGTATCTCCTGGTACAGCAAGGCCTTCTCGGTAAAAATATTTTACGCACAAAAAATGTCGTAGTCCAGTTATCAGCTCTTCATCATTCCAATAAAAGTAAAGTGGCAGTAAATTGTTGTATTGCGGGAGAACAAGTGAATTCATGTCATTGTACTGAAATGCCACCAAATCACCAAAACACTAAACATCACCAAAAAGTCAATATTAAACAAACAACTTTTGTGGGTTTTGGTGCTTTAGTGCTTTGGTGCCAGAAAATAAACTGCAAAAAACTGTTGAAAGAAACCTGGCAGGCCACCTCAATGGTGCTAAAATTCATGGGGATTGCATTTTTTATCAATGCCCTGATTACTTTTTATATTCCGCAGGACTTTCTTATTGATATTTTGAACGGCGACGGCGCTTTTTCAGTCGTTGTGGCCACTCTGGCTGGAATTCCCGCCTATACGACAAATATTACTGCATTGCCCCTAATAAGCGGGTTACTTAAACTTGGCATGAATCCCGGTGCTGCCCTTGCATTTTTAATCGCCGGGCCGGTAACGACTTTGCCTGCAATGGTTGCGGTTTGGGGTATTGCAAGTCGCAAAGTTTTCCTTTTATATTTATCGTTTTCGATTTTGGGATCTCTTCTGACAGGGTTGTTATTCAATATGGTAAATTGAAATAATATTGCGGCTATCTGTCGTCCCGATGGGACTTACAATAATTCACCCTCTTTCTTACACCGGATTTCATCCGGGGCTATTTTCACATCGTCCTTGCAGGACGTCGATGCGGACGTGTCTATGACCCATATATAGAAATCGCTCTTTGCGAAGCTTTGCTTATTCTAAGCGCAATTTGGCTTGATAACTCAAATATGCGAAGAATATGAATGCCAAAAAATGTATTTAAACCACTTTTTCTTAATTTTATGATGAATATTAAGAACCATTATTTACATCATAACTTTTATCTCAATTCCACCATGAAACCATACAAAAATTGCCAGAGCTGCGGCATGCCGTTGAAAAAGGATGCGGCTGGCGGGGGCACCAATACCGACGGTACGAAAAACCTGATGTTTTGCAGCCATTGTTATAAGCTTGGGGCTTTTACTTCGCCCGATATGACAGTGGGTGAAATGAGAATCCGTGTTAAAGGGAAATTGAAAGAGATGGGATTTCCCGGGTTTCTGACCGGTTTCTTTACTTCGAATATTCCACGCCTGGAGCGGTGGAAAAATTAATAACTTAATTATGCCCGAAAAATATAGCCGGCAACCAGTGAAAGACTGGAAAGACCGATTGGAGATCGTTTATTCGACCAACCCCGATTTTTCTTATGATAAAGGAAAGGGTGAAGAGACGGACACCCTGCCTCCACAGCAGCAAAACCTGCTGGTTAGCCTTGACCGTAAGCAGCGGAAAGGCAAATCGGTCACACTGATAAAAGGCTTTATTGGAAATGAGGAAGACCTGAAAGAGCTGTCGAAAAAGCTGAAATCCAGATTTGGAGTGGGCGGTTCGGCAAAGGACGGGGAGATCATCATCCAGGGGGATTTTGTACAGAGGGTTATCGAATACCTGGTGGCCGAGAAATATAAAGTCAAGAAATCAGGAGGATGAAACAGGGTTTCCAACCCTGTTAAATTATCATGATGGCCAAAGTAAAATATATTATACTGCTGATTATCCTTTTAGCAGACATAGGATATTCTTTCTATCAGCATTATCATATGCCATTGTATGGAGATATGGCTGATTTAATTTCGCCTTCGCCTGGAAAAGGCAATTACCAAGTATTACATGATCCTTTTGGCTTAAATGCCCTGTTAAAAAATGAAATCTATCCAAATCCAAACCGGTTCTTTGCGCATTGGACGGCATCAGAATATTTTCTGAATGTGCCTTTGCTGTTGCAAAAATTTGTTAATCCAATTAGTAGTGTTTACTTATCAAGTGCGATCGCAAAAACCATCATCCAGGTTTTAATTATCTATCTTTTAGCAGTTTATATATCAAACACGGGGAACATATTTAAATCGGAATTCTTAATAGCAGCCTTACTGGTAACTCCGTTTTTTCAGTCCTCAGGTTTTGCCAGAACCATGGGAATCATTGATCAGTCGGTTATTTATACTTTTTTTTATGCTTTACCTCTTGGCTTGTTACTGCTTTTTTTTCTGCCATTCTTTAAAGTGCTCTACTATGATAAAAAGCCGAAATTCAATTTGGTCCTGAATATTCTATTGGCATTATTTATCGTCTTCTTGTCGTTAAATGGCCCTTTAGGGCCGGGTGTGGTATTAATAGCCTGTCCATTGGTATTAATAAGCATTTGGTTGAAAAATTATAAACAAATGGAAGAAATAAACCCATCATCCAAGAGGGGTTTAATTTCATTCAAAAAAATACCAAATCTTATCATGATTTTCTTCGTTGGGTTTTGTATTTTCAGCTTATACTCATTATCTATCGGCTGGAATAACTCATTGAATTTTGGTGACTCAATTCCTTTAATTGACCGATATTTAGTACTCCCAACAGGTATTTATAATTTGATTTCCAAAAAGATAGCTTTTCCTTTACTTTTTTTAATGATAGCAATAAATGTGATAATCATACAGAAACATTATAAATCTGATGAAGCGCAAAAAATATTGAATCTAATAAAATGGATTGGCGTATTTGCAATAATCTATATCCTGTTGCTGCCGTTAGGCGGGTTCAGGAATTACCGGGAAAATATTGTCAGGTACGATACTATCATGCCGGTTACCCTTGGGATCATATTTGTTTTTGGGAGAACCACTTTTTATTTAATTAAAAATGTCTCAAAAAAGTATGAAAAAATATATGTTTTGGGCATAATTGTTTTATTATCAATATTTGCCAATGCTGACAGGCTGAATACCGAACCTTATGAGTGCGAAAGAAAATCATTGGAAACAATTGCGATATCATCAGAAAAAATAGTTCTACTTGATTGTGATTGTCCTGTTATGGACTGGCATAAAATAAATGATTATAAAAATTCGGAGCAGATTGCTGAATTATTGAATTACTGGAATATTACCAAAGAAAAAAAACTTTACTATCATAAATAGAATACTGCTCCGGCAAATCCATTTCACACTGCTCTCTTTAAGTGTGTTTATTCATTAAATTTGCGAGGATAAACGTAACGCGTTTATCATACCTATTATTAAGGTAGATAAATGCATTGTGTTTATGCATACCTTAGCGTTCATTGATGAGGAATAAAAAATGGATTTCAAATACTTTATTACTAATTATAAGAATACAAAACAGTGAAAACTAAAGCATTTATTTACATTTTATTATCAGCATTACTATTAAATTTAGGGTGCTTAAAAGATGATATTGTCGTCACACCCCATGATGAACTTCAAGCCAAACTTCAGAAACTGGTGGAGACAGAGCTTGCAACTTATAAAGAAAATGTACACGATTATCCCGGAGGAATAGCTCTGAAAGTGATATCAGGGCAAGAATCCTTTTTTGTGTCAACAGGATTGGGGTCGTCAGTTACCGATGAAATACACTTCAGGGCAGCAAGCAATACAAAAACCTTTACCTCAACTGCCATATTATTACTTTATCAACAAGGAAAACTCGATATCAATCATCACATTACAGATACAATACCGGGAACCAATGAACCTTATGTTCCCAACATTCCTGAGTATAATATCCCTTTTAGAAGTTCCATTACGATACTGGATTTACTCCGCCACCGTGCAGGAGTATTTGATGTTTCTAATGATAATATTCCAGATACTATATCAGCACAAGTTCCTTACAAAGGTTTAAATTACATGGAATATATCTGGGAAACAGACGCATCGCATACTTTCACTTTTGATGAATTAGTTAACGTGGTCGCTGAAACAGGGCTTTCCTATTTTACTCCCGGTACTGGATATCACTATTCCAATACAGGATATTCCATACTTGGAAAAATTATTGAGCGGGTTTCACAAAAGTCCTATCAAAACTATATGATGGAAGATGTTATTTCACCTATGGGTCTGCAAAATACCTCTATGCCTGTTCTTGGGACGGACCAAACCATCCCGGCACCTTACGCTTCAGGATATATCCTCTTAGATGATTCACAGGTTGATGTAACATTATCCAACATCTCGGCAAACGTTGCCGAAGGAACACTCATTACAACACCTGATGATCTTGCCAGGTTTCTAAGAAAATTATTATCCGGGCAGGGCCTCCTTAGTCTGCATGTCGTTAACTCAGTAATGATGAACTGTCTGCCTATGGGCAATACCCATGCAGGGCGCTATGGATGCGGTTTGACTTATACAAATAATCTTGGTTATGGCCATAACGGAGCGCATGAAGGATACCTTTCGATGATGGTATATGATCCTGACATTGATATAACCATTGTTATATTCACCAATGCCTGGAATATGAAAGAAGGTTTAAGCAGTATTGGCTTTCAACTTACTGACTTGCTGGAAAGCACCTGCTACAAAACGAAAGTCATAATAAACAACGGTAAATAACATTTCATCACAATTTTCAATAAACAAAAAAATGCATGAACAACTTACAAATGCATTCATGTCGTTTACTGTTGCTGCCGTAATGTGTATAAATGCAGGTATTTGGGTGGTAATATCATAAAGCGTATGGAGTTTGCTCCTCTTTTCGATTTGTATAAATATCACCTACTTTTACGCTTCAAATACCAGCCGGCATTTTTGCCTGCTATTTAACATAAATTCAAAAACAAAGGAGATTTTACCATGGAACCATATATAACTTCAAATTCTCTAATAGAAAAAACACAATTGTGGCTTAAAAAAATCAGGCCCGTGAATCAACACCGGATGCAATTAAACAAGGAGAAATCAGCACTTCTCATCGTAGATATGCAAAAGTTCTTCCTGGATCCTGCTTCTCCAACTTTTACCTGTGGGGGATTGGCTATTCTTCCGACTGTGAAAAAGCTGATCATGGCCTTTCGGGAAGCCGGCCGACCGGTAATCTATACCTGCCATGTCCATCATCCCGGCCATATTGATGCCGGCATTATGGACTGGTGGTGGGATGGGATGTGCATTGAAGGAAGTGTGGAAAGCAAAGTACATGAGGATATCGCACCACTTCCTGATGAGAAGATAATTTTCAAACATCGCTACTCATCATTCTATAACACCGATCTGGAAATAGTTCTCCGGTGCCTGAAGGTTGAAGATCTTGTAATTTCCGGCATTATGACCAATTTATGCTGCGAATCCACCGCCCGGGACGCTTATTACAGAGACTACAGGGTTTTCTTCCCCGCGGATGGCACGGGATCTGTTAACGAGGAAATGCATTTGGCCAGTTTGCTTAATCTCGCCTTCGGATTCGCTTTTGTGACTGATACAAATACAATTATAAAAGAGTTAGGCATTTCAAAATAATCCCTATTTTAGCCAATCGCTTAGGATAGTCATTTAAATCACTATAATATCGCGATGGCATGAAAAAATTCGCCCTCCACTGGCAAATCCTTATCGCGCTTGTACTTGCTGTATTTTTCGGCATATATTTTTCCGATTATGTTGGTTATGTGAGCTGGATGGGCACGATCTTCCTGCGGGCGCTGCAGATGATCATCATGCCGCTGGTGCTCAGCTCCATCATCTCCGGGGTTACCAATATCGGAAATGCCGAAAACCTCGGGCGACTCGGACTGAAAACCATTGTTTATTATATCTCTACCAGCACCGTTGCCATTCTCACCGGTCTGGTCCTGGTCAACCTGGTGCAACCCGGCATAGGCGCCGATCTCAACCTGATGGAAACCGCTGAAATACCAGCTACTTCCGGGTCCATCGGCCAGATCCTCATCGACATCATTCCTGAAAATGTATTTGCCGTTATGTCGGTCAACCGGCAACTGCTTTCTGTGATCCTCTTTGCCCTGCTGTTCGGATTCTTCATCACCAAAGTACCCGATAAGCCCAGGCAAATGCTCACAGGTTTCTTTAACGCAGTTTTTGATGTGATGATGAAGATCACTTTTTTCATCATCCGCTTCACTCCTTTCGGCATCTTCGGACTGGTGGCCGAAAAGATTGCACAGCAGGATGATTTGGCGGCCTTGATCCAAAGTCTTGGGATTTATATGCTGGTGGTGATGGCCGGGCTGGCTGTTCATGCCATGATCACTCTTCCGCTTATCACGCGGTTTATCGGCAGGGTCAATCCGTTAAAGCACTTCCATGCGGTAAAAACCGCTCTTCTGACGGCTTTCTCCACCTCCTCTTCCAACGCCACTCTCCCGCTAACCATGCAGTCGGTGGAAGAGAACGACGGCGTTTCGAACAAGATCTCCAGCTTCACCCTGCCGCTCGGTGCGACCATCAACATGGACGGCACGGCGCTGTATGAATGTGTCGCGGTGATGTTCATCGCGCAGGCCTATGGTTTTGAGCTGAGTTTCGGGCAGCAGTTCATCGTGGTGATTACCTCCATCCTGGCATCCATCGGTGCTGCCGGTGTGCCCATGGCCGGGCTGGTGATGATCACCATCATCCTCTCGGCCGTGGGCCTGCCGCTTGAAGGCGTAGGACTGATCCTGGCAGTGGACCGCATCCTCGACATGTTCCGGACCGCCACCAATGTCTGGAGCGATACATGCGGTGCGGTGGTGATTGCCAGGAGTGAAGGGGAAAAACTGAAGGTCTGAGGGTGTAATCCCCGGTAAGTTAGGTTGCCTGTTCAAAAAATTAATCAGGCTTTGTAAAAATTACTAATAATGTACTTATTTTTGTACTTTATTAATTACTTAAGAAGAAAATAAAATGAGAGCTGCTAATTTCACAGAATTCAGAACAAAACTTAAAAAGTTCCTTGATGATGTTGAAAATAATAATGAAACACTTATCATCAAAAGAGGATCAGGCAATGGCACAGTGCTTATATCCTTAAATGAATATAATTCCATCATTGAAACAATGCATCTGCTTAGTTCTAAAGCCAATGCCGACAGGTTATATGAGTCTGTTCACCAGATGAAAACCGGGAAAGTAGTTCAAAAAGATTTAATTGATGAGTAATGGGAATTACATTTTCTCAGAATGCCTGGGAAGATTATACCTCATGGCAATCTGAAGATAAGAAGGTCCTTAAAAAAATTAATGAACTGATAAAAGATGTTCAAAGAACCCCTTATGAAGGCCTGGGAAAGCCAGAACCTTTAAAATATGATCTAACAGGTTTATGGTCCAGACGAATTGACCGGGAACACAGACTAGTGTACCAGGTAATTGAAGATGAAATACTTATTTATAGCTGCAGGTATCAATATGATAAGTAAAATGAAAAATGAAAAATCACAACCGTATCATATCGTATCAGGTAGATCGAACATTTATCGAATATTAACGTACCATATCGTATCATTCTGGTACAATCCTGGTATATTTGTATTGTGGAAAATAAAGTATATACGTTTACGATTAACCTGGATTGGAAGCTGGTTAAACTCATAAGCCAAATTGACCGGTTTGATGAAAGAACAGGCCTTTGAAAAAATAAAACAACTCGTCGAGCGGTTCAGTGAGCATGTTGAAGAATACAAAAGGATCAGTTACAACGAACATCAGACAGGTGGGGATTTCCTTAAACCGGAAATTGAAAATGATACGAAATAACTTTAAAACACTTCTGTTATGTCAGCTTACGTTATTGTAGAGATTGCGGTTCATAATCCGAAGGAATATGAAGAATACAAAAAGCTTTCCCAGGGTTCACTTGCAGCTTTTAACGGTAAATTCATCGTCAGGGGCGGCAAGACGGTTACACTGGAAGGCGACTGGCAACCGGAAAGAATAGTGGTTTTAGAGTTTCCTGACGCGGACCTCGCCAAGGAATGGTGGAATTCGGATATTTATGCCAAAGCTAAAGCCATTCGCCAGAGAACTGCTACAACAAAAATGGTTTTGATTGAGGGAGTATAACTTTTCAGACAACAGGGTTTCCAACCTGAAGGTTTCGGCTCTTCACCCTAAGCCCTTTGCAATTAGTTCTTATCTTTGAAAGATGTTTTTCGCAGATCTTCGCAGATTAACACGCAGATTTGCGCAGAATTATCAGCGTATATCTAAAACAACCATCTTAATTTTTAAAAACATCCTATCACCGATATCAATCATGAAAACGAAGAAAAAGTCCATGACCATCGGCATCCTGAGTTCCGGAGGCGATTGTCCCGGCATCAACGCCGCCATTCGTGGCGTCGGCAAAACTGCCATAGTCGAATACGGGATGCAGGTGATCGGCATTTCCGACGGCTTCCTCGGCCTGATCAATGAGGAATACCAGGAGCTTACCGAGCAGCAGCTTTCGGGCATACTGACCCTTGGTGGCACCATCCTGGGCACTTCGCGTGAAAAGCCATTTAAAAAGGATAAAGACAGCAGCCAGGATCAGATCAACAAGCCAAAACTGATCAAAAAGCATTACAAGGAGTTGGGTCTCGACGCGCTGGTTTGCATCGGCGGTAATGGCACACAACGAACAGCGGCTATGCTTGTCGATGAAGGCCTGAATATCATTGGCCTGCCCAAAACCATTGATAATGACGTCTGGGGCACCGAGATCACATTCGGTTTTGACTCTGCACTTGGCATTGCGACAGATGCCATCGACCGGCTGCATACGACCGCAAACTCGCACAAAAGGATCATGGTTATCGAACTGATGGGGCATAATGCCGGCTGGCTTACCTTGTATGCTGGCATTGCCGGTGGCGGTGATGTGATCCTTTTACCCGAGATCAGGTACGATATGGACATTGTTGCGGATTACCTGGTCAGGCGCGCCAGGGCCAAAAAGCCTTACTCCATTGTTGTGGTTGCCGAAGGGATTGATAAGCCAAAAAAAGATAAAGCCGCCACCTACATCGCCCAAAATATTGAAAAGATCACCGGGCTGGAAACACGGGAAACGATCCTCGGGTATATCCAGCGCGGGGGCAGCCCGTCGCCGAACGACCGAATCCTGGCCACCCGTTTCGGCGCTCATGCCGTGGAGTTGATAGCGAAAGGCAAATTCGGGCATATGGTAGCTCAAAAAGGCGGAGAAATGACTTCGGTGCCTTTGAAAGACGTAGGCGATAAAACACGCCTGGTGCCGGCTGATTTCCCGTTGATCAGTAAAGGTAGAAAGATGGGGATTTGCTTCGGGGATAAGTTTTGCGGACAGGAGATTGTGTAATTTTATATTTTAAATGTGGTATGGTGTATTTTATAAGGATTTTATTTACAAACAACTTATAAAATACCACATACAACATAGAACATTAAACTCAATTTGCAATATGATATTCCGAAAATTACTTCTTTTAATAATTCTATTCGAGGCAGTGTATTCCACTGCCCAGGACACCACCCTGATAACTTATTATGAGCAGTCCGGTTACAAGGCAACTCCTTCGTACGACGAAACGGTAGCCTATTGCAAGCAACTCGACCAGGCTTCGCCGTTTATCCAATACACGACCTTCGGCACCAGTCCGCAGGGAAGAAAACTTCCTTTGCTAATTATTGATAGTGAAGGCCGGTTTGATCCTGCATCAGCCAGGCGGTCCGGTAAACTTGTCCTTCTCGTCCAGGCAGGAATCCATCCAGGCGAAATTGACGGCAAAGACGCCGGGCTCATGTTCTTCCGCGATCTGGCTATCCGCCAGCTTTTTGGAAACATGCCGGAAAACCTGACTATTCTGTTCATCCCGATATTTAATGTCGACGGGCATGAGCGCTTTGGCCCTTATAACCGGATCAACCAGGACGGCCCGGAGGAGATGGGCTGGCGCACCACGGCACAAAACCTTAACCTGAACCGCGATTTCCTGAAGGCTGATTCACCTGAAATGCAGGCATGGCTGAAGCTTTACCAGCAGTGGCTCCCTGACTTTTTCACCGATATTCACGTCACCGACGGCGCCGATTACCAGTATGTTTCCACGTACGGGCTGGAGACTTTTGGTAATATGGACGAAGGTCTGACCAAATGGACGAATGAGCAACTGATCCCGGCCATGGAACAATCCATGGATGCTGCAGGCTATCCCATGTTTCCCTACATCATGTTCCGCCGCTGGCACGATCCCCGCAGCGGGCTGCGGAGCAGTGTGGCTGGACCCAGGTTCTCACAGGGCTATACCGCCGCACAGAACCGCATCGGGCTGCTGGTCGAAAACCATTCCCTGAAAGATTATAAAACCCGCGTCAGCAGCACCTATGAACTGCTGCATTTTCTCTGCGGATTTCTGAATGAACAGGCCGCCGGGATCATAGAACTCAGCCAGCTGGCAGACTTAAATACGGCTTCAGCCGTATTCCGCCAACAACCTCTCTCTGTAAACTTCACCACCGGCAAAGACAGCATTATGGTTGATTTCCACGGTGTGGAATACGAAATAGAAAACAGCGACCTCACGGGCGGGAATTGGTTCAGATACCATCCCGACAGGCCTTTGACATTCAAAGTGCCTTATTTCAATCAGCAGGTCCCTTCCGCATTTGTCAGGATCCCGGAAGCCTATATCATCCCGCCCGAATGGAGCGAAGTCATTGAAAAATTAGCCCTGCACGGCATCCGTTATTCCGTTCTGGATAATCCGGTAAAGATCGGTGTGGAATCATATTATTTCACCAAGATAGAATACGGGAAGTCTTCTTTTGAAGGACGGCTCCAGGTCACTCCGACATTCGATACTATTACGGAAGAAAGAGATTATCTTGCCGGATCTGTCGTCATTCCAACAAACCAACGCACCGCAAGGGTAATTGCCCATATGCTGGAACCGGCTTCCCCCGATTCTTACCTGCAGTGGGGGTTTTTCAATGCCATCTTCGAGATGAAGGAATACTTCGAGACTTATGTCATGGAGGAATATGCCCGGAAAATGATCACAGATAATCCAGGGTTGAAAGCAGAGTTTGAGAAATGGAAGGCATCAAATCCGGAAGCCACTCAGAACCAATGGGCACAGCTGGAATGGTTCTTCTTCAGATCGCCTTATATGGACAAAAAAAGGAATGTGTATCCGGTTGGGAGGATTTTAGACAGAATTATCCTCGAAAAAGTATTACAAAATATAAAATAATTATAACAGCAAAAGTTCTTTGCTTTCATGCTCCAGGAGCCATCTTTTCCGCCATAATCCACCTGCATAACCCGTCAGGGAACCGTCTGAACCTATAACCCTGTGGCATGGCACAATGACACTCACCGGGTTGGCTCCATTGGCTGCAGCAACCGCCCGGATAGCTTTTAAATCGCCAAGCTTTAACGCCAATTCTTTGTAGGTAATAGTTTTCCCAAAAGGGATTTTCAGCAGTTCTTCCCAGACTTTTTTCTGGAATCCGGTGCCTTTCAAGTCGAGTTCCAGGTCAAATGGGTGACTTATAATAAGATTTCATGCTTTTAATAAATCCAATATTTTCGCATAAAAATAAACTTAATATTACCACAATACATTAGGACACAATAGGATTACACATTAGAAATAAAGGAATCTTCTTACACGAAGAAGACACGAAGAACCACGAAGAAAAAATTCCTTTACGTACCTTTGCGTCTTCTTTGCGTGACTTTGCGTGACAACTTTTAATCATCATCAGATTAAAACCCATTCAGCTTCATCGTCACGGTCGGGATCAATAGGATAATCCCCAGAATAAACAAGATCAGGATCAGCGGCCACACCCATTTCAGCCATTTATCATATGGGATGCGGGCTACACCCAGCGCTCCTATTAGCACGCCTGAGGTCGGGGCGATCATATTAGTGAACCCGTCGCCGAACTGGAAAGCCATGACAGTGGCCTGGCGCGAAAGATGGATCAGATCAGAAAATGGTGCCATAATGGGCATGGTCAGGGCTGCTTTGGCAGATCCGGAAGGAATAACAAAGTTAATGATGGTCTGGATCACGTACATGGTGCTCACAGCCTGTATCTGGCCCACCTGGTGCAGCGTTGAAGCTAACCTGAAGAGAATGGTATCAATCACCCTGCCATCTTCCAGGATCACGATAATCCCTCCTGCAAGGCCTACGACCAAGGCGGCAGAAACAATGTCCCTGGCCCCGTCAAGAAACAGGCTCACCTGGCGGTTGCCGCCATAACCCATCGAAAGTCCGGAAGCGATACCCATGACGAAGAAAAGTGCCGCGATTTCCATGATATACCAACCATATCCCATTACACCGATAATCAGGAAGATAATCGTAAATAACAGGATATTCAGGATGTAATAATGGACCGTCTTGCGCAGGGCCAGGATACTCGTGATGGCAAACAATGCGGTTGCGATGGGAATGGCAGGGAACCTCGCCGGTTCAGCGTTGCCGACCTTGACCTCTGATATGGGATAAGCGACTGAAAATAAGATAAGTGCGAAAAGCGTTAATCCAAACGAAATCCAGGCGGCTGAAGGGGTATGGAATTCGATGTGATCATCCTGGTCAGCGTTCCTTTCCCTCCAATGCGCATCTACCGCAAATACCGGGGAGCGTTGCGGTGTCTTTTTAATTTTCCTTGCGTAAAGCAGTACAAACCCTATTCCCACGATATTGATAATGATCCAGCAGAAAAAGCGATACTCAAGCCCGGAAAACAGGGGCAATCCAGCGATCCCCTGCGCTATCCCGATCGTAAACGGGTTTAGCATGGCCCCGGCAAAACCAAGATGAGCCCCTAAATAGCACATGGATACGCCTACGATGGAATCGTATCCCATAGAAATAGCCAGTGGTACTAAAATGATCACAAAAGCGATCGTTTCTTCACTCATCCCGAAAATAGCCCCGAATAAACTGAACATCAGCATAATCAGCACGATCACAACATTATCCACTCCAATTGACTTGAAAAACCGCAGGTGCTCCAATTTTCTTGTAAACCTGATAAATGACATGATCCCGGCATCAAGCGCTTTGGTGCTGTTCATTATCCAGAATGCCCCGCCAATCATCAGGATAAAGACGATAATCCCGGCCTGGCGTGTGAATCCCTTATAAAGGGCACCAAATATCTGCCAGGTCTGTGGCTGGCTTTCCAAAGGATGGAAAACGAGCTGGCTGACTTCTTTTCCATCTACTATTTTCATCCCTTCGGCATAATCACCACCCGGCAGCAACCACGTAAGCACAGCTGCTAAAATGATCAATGAAAAAATTATCACATAAGTATGGGGAAACCTCATTTTCATAGTGCAAAATTAAAAGTGCAAAATTAAAAGTTGAAGTTATTAAGTTCATAAATGACCACCTAATAACTACTTAATGACCATCCTAGAACTTCTCATCATACTTCGTCCAAAGATAATCCCCCAGTTTCCAGGCCTTATCGATCACATAGCTTCCCCATTGCCCTGTATAACCGGTCAGGAAAGCTTTTCCCATATCCGTATCCTGCTTGTACATCTGAACTGCTTGTTGTTCGAAGGTTTTTTGTGAATCAAACAGTTCCTGCTGGATGGGGTTCCAGATGGCATCCACATCGCGGCGCATATCGCCCCAGCGCTGGGCCGTCAGTGTGCCAAGGCGGTTGAATGCCCACCAGGCCGATTTATTGCTGAAGCCTTCGATGCGTCCATCAATCTTATATGGTTCAGGCAGGTCGGTCACACCACAGTAAACCGGGATGTAAACCGAAGTGGAAACATTATCCATCGCCAGCCAGACCACCCCGCCGATGGGGTCGGGCAGGAAGTCACGGCACTGGATGATGGTGGCATACATGGTGTACCAGCGGGCGATCGTCCTTTCTCCCAGCCAGCCCCAGCCGCCGTTGATCTTGAACAGCTTGTTCGCATCGTAAGGCATGTGCGGATTGGCCAGTGGCGAGATCACTGATTTTCCGTTATCATCAGTGACGATCATATCTTTGGTCATATCGAACGGAGTTCCTTCGTAATAATCTTTGAAGATCGAAACCAGTTTTTCCAGGGCAACAGGTTTATCAGGTTTTACGGAGAAAGGAAAGTTTTCCGCATTGGGGTCCAGTTTCAGTGATGGGGCAATCAGATCGAGCACACGCCATTCCCTGCGGCGCGAGGCAAAAGAAGTGCGGCTTTCAGGGGCGTAGGCATAGCAGAATTCAAAATCCTCTTTCGAGTTGCACCAGCCTGAGTCGAGAGCAACCTGGAAGACATTCTCCGAAGCCAGGAAGTTAGCCTTATCTTTCAGGTTGATCTTCCGGATACGGCTGGCGTTTGCGTTAATTGCAACATGGTCGTCAGGCACCCGCTGGGCAACCCAGACCGAACCGATCTGTCCTTTTCCCGAACCCAGTATCTCGAAGTTCCAGACTTCTTTCTTATCGGCGATTGTCAGGCATTCGCCTGCATCATTATAGCCATATTTTGCAGTCAGTTCACCGGCCAGTTTGATCGCTTCCTGGGCTGTGGTGCAGCGTTCGATCATCAGTTGGCAAAGCATAGTGCAATCGATCAATCCTTTGTCGGATTGCAACTGGTCCCTGCCGCCAAAGGTAGATTCGCCGATGGCAAGCTGGTGCTCGTTGATGCAAGGGTAGGCTGAGTTCACGTAAGCATGGGTATGGCTCACCTGCGGTATCTCCCCTGTTTTATTGTAAACGTACAATGGCATGGCAAAGGTATCGCATGGCACACGTTTGGTGATGTCACACATGGTGCCGGGAGCGTAATCTTTTGCCGGCTGGATGAATATCGAGGAACGCGTCCGGTGGCTGTCGTCGGTATGGGAAGTGATGACGGAGCCGTCAATGGTTGCCAGCCTTCCGCAGGTAATTGATGTGCAGCCGTCAGGAATGTTTCCGGCCCAGTCGGTTTGATCGACCTGTGAGATCACCTGTGAGGTCCATATACAGAAGAGGGCGAAGAAGAATACATTTATTTTTTTCATATTTAGAGGATAATTTATAGTTCAATTGAAAAACAAATATAGATAATTGTAGGATTAGTGATCAATGGAAGCTATGAGTGTTCGCCTGCCCCTAAAATCATGGACGATTGAGCGTTGAGCATTGAGCATATATCATTTAATTCCATGTTAAATATTCAATGCTCAAGGCTCAATGCTCAATGGTATTTGAAATTTCTTTTGCTCAAGGATTGTGCGATTTATCTATTGGTCGATTTTCGGCTTGGAAAAGTCCGCCAAAGGCGGACGAATGATAATAGCCCTGGACACCGTCCAGGGGGTGGAATAGGCGATCGCGATAATATAAGTCCCGTCAGGGACGACAGAAATATTGAGATGACATCTCATGATTATCAAAGATTTTCTAAATTATTAAATATGAATGGATTACGGGAATGATTTTTAATTGTTTTGACCTGAGATGTCATCTCATTTATAAAATGATCTCATTCGTCCTTACGGGACTATTTATATGGTCTACCTCCTTTTCCCCGGATTTCATCCGGGGCTATTTTCATCCCTCCCTGACGGGAGACAATGATAATTTGACGATTTGAAGATTGGACGATTTAATGAATTCACAAGGAAGAGACATGAAAATTGGACTGCATATTTCGAAGGAACAGAAGAATATTTTGCAAAATACAAGGATATAGGCTCTAAATATTCTGATGAGGCATCAATGAGGGTGCAATATCAACTAGATAGCCTTGCAATAGATTTCATGGGACAAGTGTTACAAAAATATACAATAGCAGAGGATATCGATGGTCTTGCTCTTATCATTGATGACTTAGCTGGACTTATCGGAACCAGAAATCATCCTGAACTAATTCAGGAACTTTATTCCCTGTTACCGGATAGTTTACAAAATGGATATTCAGGAAAAAGGATTAAACTATACCTAGACCAGACTTACAAAATTAATATTGGCCAAAATATCGACTTTAATTTTAAAGATATATCCGGGCAATATCATTCCCTGAAAGAATATTCGGGAAAATTTGTCTTATTGGAATTCTGGGCTTCCTGGTGTGGCCCATGTATGATGCAGATTCCTTTTCTGAAAACTATACATGCTCAACAATCAAATAAAATTGAAATAATATCCATATCAATTGATAACGACCTGCAGAAATGGAGAGAAAAGGTAGCCGAATTAAACATAGGATGGATAAACATCCATTATAATCAAGATGAAATAAATTTGGAAGATTACTTTTATATTCGAGGCGTTCCTTACAACATTTTATTATCACAGGAAGGAAGAATAATCCGAAAGGATGTTATTATGGGAGATTTGAAAGAGTTACTTAAATGATCAAATTACTAACTTCCGCCAACGAGCCGGCAGGTCTACAAATATTCCACTCCTAGCGGAGTGGGTATGGTTCAAATGTAATATCGTCCATCGTCCATGTTCCATCGTCCATGAATTTTTCCATCCTCTCAATAAAACTCTTACCTTTGCATCTGGCATCAAGAATGGAATGAGCGAACCCATCAAGCACGAATGCGGCATTGCATTGATCCGGCTTCTTAAGCCGTCTGAACATTACCTGGCCAAATACGGCACTTCGTTCTTTGGCCTGAAAAAGCTGCACCTGATGATGCAAAAGCAGCATAACCGCGGACAGGATGGCGCCGGTATCGCCTGCGTGAAGTTCGACCTCGCCCCGGGGCATAAATTCATCGACCGGGCCCGTTCCAATTCAAGTACAGCTCTCACGGATATTTTCCAGACCGTTTACAGCCGTATCAACGACATCGGCGAAAAAAATGCCCGCCTTCTTAATGATTCCCACTGGCTGAAGTATCATGCCGAGTTCACCGGTGAACTCTTCATGGGACACCTGCGGTACAGCACCTTTGGTAAACAAGGGATCGAATTATTGCACCCGGTGCTCCGCAGCAACAACTGGGAAACCAAAAACCTGGTCATGGCCGGAAATTTCAACCTCACCAATGTCGATGAGCTGTTTGAACGCCTTATCGATCTTGGTCAGCACCCGATCGAGACTTCCGACACTATTACGATGCTCGAAAAGATCGGCCATTTTCTCGATGAAGAAAACGAACGGTTATACCAGGAATTCAAACAGGCCGGCCACCCGAAAAGGGACATTTCAGGACTGATCGCTAAACATCTCGATATTCAGGCCATCCTTACGCAGTCGAGCAAAGATTGGGACGGTGGCTATTCCATCATCGGCGCTATCGGGCACGGGGATGCCTTTGCCATGCGCGACCCTTCCGGTATCAGGCCTGCCTATTATTACAAAGACGATGAAGTGGTGGTAGTGGCATCTGAAAGACCGGTCATCCAGACGACTTTCAATGTGCCTTATGAATCCGTCAAAGAGATCAAACCGGGATATGCCTTGATAATCAAGAAAGACGGGCACGTTTCAGAACAACTATGCAAGGAACCTCTCGAAAGGAAATCCTGTTCCTTCGAACGGATTTATTTCTCCAGGGGTACCGATTTTGAGATTTACCGTGAGCGGCAAAAACTGGGCAAAGCCCTGACCCCTGCTATCCTGGATGCTATCGACAACGACCTGGAAAACACAGTGTTTTCCTTCATCCCCAATACAGCTTCGGTTGCATTCCAGGGGCTGATGAATGAATTAGAGAAGGTCTGCGCCCGGATAAAAAAAGAAAAGATACTGCAACTGGGAAAGTCACTCACGCCTGCAAAACTTGAAGAGATCCTTTCCATCAGGCCCCGGGTTGAGCAAGTCGCGGTCAAGGACGCCAAACTGCGTACTTTTATCACTCAGGATAAAGACCGGGATGACCTTGTCGGTCATATCTACGACATTACTTACGGATCGATAAAGAAAGGGGTTGATAATCTGGTCGTGCTTGATGATTCCATCGTTCGCGGCACTACGTTAAAGCACAGCATCATCCGGATCCTTGACCGGCTTCAGCCCAAAAAGATCATCGTAGCTTCCTCAGCGCCCCAGATCCGCTATCCCGACTGCTACGGCATCGATATGTCGAAACTTCATGATTTTATTGCTTTCCATGCAGCGATCAATTTGCTGAAAGAAACCAGGCAGGGACATATTATTAATGAGGTCTATAAAAAGTGCAGGGCACAGGCGAATTTACCCAAAGAAGAGGTAACCAACCACGTAAAAGAGATTTATAAGCCATTTACTGCAGAACAGATTTCGGCCAAAATAGCCGCGATGCTGACTACAAGCGAAACCAAATCGGCTATCCATGTTGTTTACCAGAAAATTGAGGATTTGCATGAGGCCTGTCCTGACCATAGAGGCGACTGGTATTTCACAGGTAATTACCCCACACCGGGTGGAAATAAGGTCGTGAACAAGGCATTTATCAATTACATAGAAGGCAGGGATGTCCGGCCTTACTGATTGATCCGGTTAAATTCTCCGCTGATCTTTCCGGCAAGTTCCAAAAATTCTTCTTTCGACAGTTCAAGTTTTGGCTTCCTGAAGTCAATATCGTAAACGGTATTGATAGGGACAAGGTGGATGTGGGCATGCGGGATCTCAAGTCCAAGAACAGCGATGCCAATCCTTTGGCAGGGTACGACTTTTTCAACTGCTAAGGCTACTTTTTTGGCAAAGAGGAACAGATCACGGTACATTTCGTCGTCTATTGCAAAAAGATAATCCACTTCCTGTTTTGGGATGACAAGGGTATGGCCTTTTGCAAGGGGACTAATATCGAGAAACGCAAGGAATCGATCGTCTTCTGCTACCTTGTAGCAAGGGATTTCCCCATTGACGATCCGGGTAAAAATACTTGGCATGGTAATAAGTTATTTATCGTGTGACTTCAATAATCTCGAAATGCAGTTTTCCGGCAGGGACATCAATTTCCACCTGGTCGCCCACTACTTTTCCCAGCAATCCTTTGGCAATAGGTGAAGTGACAGATATCTTGCCCAGTTTGAGATTAGCTTCTGATTCAGGGACAATAGAATAGGACGTACTTGATCCATTCTTCAGATTTTTTAATTTTACCGTACTAAGGATAAGCACCTTCCGGGTATCCATTTTAGTTTCATCAATAATCCTGGCGTTGCTGATCTCATCCTGAATTTTTGCAATTTTCATCTCAAGCATTCCTTGTGCATTCTTGGCAGCATCATATTCTGCATTTTCCGAAAGGTCGCCTTTATCCCGTGCTTCAGCGATTTGTTTCGAGATGGACGGCCTTTCCACAGTAGTCAGGTAATTAAGTTCTTCCCTGAGTTTGTCAAGCCCTTCCCTGGTATAATATTTTGATTCTGCCATAATTTTTATTGATGTCATATCGGTTAAAATAGCAAAAAGACCCTTCAGCGAGGGTCTCTTTGCAAGTACAAAGATACTGATATTATTCTTTCAGGTATTAATATTTCAATCGTACACCGAATGCCTGAGTGCCCCTGAAATTATCGGTAGTTTGGTAAGCATAGTCAATACCCAATATTAAACCGCTTTTCTTGCTGACCGGAACTTCGATGGTAGCGCCGAAGCTGACACCTTTATAAGCATTGGTCCTGTTGGGATCATTGACACCGGCAGTAATACCATTCTCATAAGTATAAGCACCGTGTAAAATTAAATACTCTTTCAAGCTATATTCAAGGCCAAGGGTAAACTGGTCTTTGGAAAAAGAATTGGAAGTAAAATTACCTGCAAGGGTCAGACGGTTCCATTCTCCAATCAGGAAATCATATGAGGCTCCGATACGCAACTGGGTTGGTAATTCGAAACTTTCCGAGCGTTGGTAAACAGATATGGAATTATCATTTCCCTGGAAAAATGATTTGATAGAAAATCCATCACCGGTAAATTTCATAGCAGGACCCAGGTTACGCAATGTAATACCGAACTTGGCCTGGTCACGTTCACCTGCAACATACATAACGCCTGCATCGATTGAAATTCCCTGGGCGCTGGCATCGGGAATGGATTCAGAGATGATCCTGACGGTCAGGCCGGCGAAAATGCTGTTTGAAAAAGCTTTTGAATAAGAAAGAGCAAAATTCAAAAGATTGGGTTTATAAGTCGCACCAGTTCCATCCGGCTGATCGGTCGTTGTGACATCCAGATCTCCAAATTGCATGGAAAAAACTGATAACCCGATGACCCCGGTTTCTCCTGCCCTGACACCGAGTCCGAAATTAGAGATCCCTATACCGGAACCCTTCAGCCATGTAGTCTGGGTAAAACCTATATCAAGTTTATTAACAAAAGCCAAACCGGCAATATTGGAAAACATTGATTCAACTCCTCTGACATTGGAAGTGTTCACACCTCCCCAACCAGCGCTTCCAGCCCACGGATTAATAAGCAATTCAGGAGCTCCGGCCTGGCCGGACCTGTCTTTGTTACCAGCCTGCACCCCGGAAAAAGTGAAAGATAATGCAGTGATGATTGTCAGGGCTGCCAGGTATCTGTAAAAGTTCTTCATGGTAGATGAAATTTTATTATTAATCATTTATCCTAGCCTACTATTAAAACACATTAAGATCAGGAGTTCTCAATCCGCCGAACCACTTGATGATTTTCTCACCGTCATTGGATTTCACGTGGATGATATAAACACCCCCGGCGATCGGAACACCTGCAAAATTTTTGAGGTCCCAGTCAACAGATGTTTTCTCTTCATCTTTAGTGATTTGCCTGATCAGTGTGCCATTAACATTATAGATCGAAATAACGCATTGAACAGGCAAGTTGGTTATCTTAACCCTGTTGTCAAGAGCATTCCGCTCATAACCTGAGCCTCCGGCGTAAGCATAGTAGGGGTTTGGAACAACCTGTATCAAATCCAGATCGCTTTTAGCTTTATCAGCATTATTCATCTCGGTGGCAACTGATTCGGTTTCGAAACGGTACATAGGCAGTTGCTTGTTCTGAGAGTTTGCAATGGAAAGAGAATCCATCGGCACAGAGTAGTACTTTTCATATGGCTTAGCGACCCTGATACGAATCTTCACATCATTATTAAGCCATTCCTTGCCATCAACTGAAAGTGGCATTCCCACCCACATAACAGAAGAGTACCAGGCCATTTCATAAACAATTGATGGCACTTCATGGACATTGTAACCATTCCTGATAAAGCTGCAGGCATCGTAAGCAGGGAAATTATATATATAGTTCTGTAGATTGCGGGTGACATGATCCATGATATAAACATAATGTTTTCCTCCGAACCTGGGATTTCTTGATAATGAATCTAAAATTTTGGATGTCGGATTATAGCGCATATCTCTTCCATTGTCTTCAGCCAACCAACTATCTTCCCCGAACATAATGTTCATCCTTTCGCTGGTTTCCACGTTAATGGCGTATCCGGGGAACCAGCTCATGCTGCTGTCGGAAATATAATTGGGGGCATTTGGATCATTGCTTGGACCACTGCCGACAGCGGCATAATTTCCATCCCTGTCAACCGAACGGGCAGCCCTGAATTTAAATCTTTTCACTCCACCCTCTGAAAGGTTATTATCCGGACACATTTCAATAACTGTCGCCCGTGACCATTTGGATTTATCAGAAGTAAATACGATATCTACACTATAAACATCTTCAATCAGGGAATACTGTTTTGAACTGCTATTATAGCATGGCCCGGTACTATCCTGGTCATTGGCTGCACAAAGGATATATGGAGCCCACGTGCCATTTATGATTCTCTCATAGTTCTGATTGGGGTCGAACGGTTTAACGGGCATGTTCCAGTCGCTGCTTCCACCATCTCTGTAAGTACCGGCACGGATCCAGTTTCTGGAATCTCCCGGAACATCGTTGTCTTCCACACCGCTAAGCCACCGGTAGGAGCTGTCCTGATAAGTGAGGGATGATTCAAGGATTCCGTTATTTACGGCAAGGATGTCATATATTGATATATAGCTGTTAGCGGTATTGTCGAAAATTTCCCCCAGCTTTTTTGGGCCCGGATAGTATATCGACTTCATATTCACTGAGATACCAAGATCAAGGAAGATTTGTTCATTTTGCTGATCCAGTGTTGCATCGGAAGGATAAACTTTACCTGTCGATTCATCCTCCAGGTGCCATGATCCCGTAATGAAACTGGCTGTATCGCCTCCTGCAACAAGAGCTTGATTTCCTGAGACATTGTAATTCTTCTTTAAATAAAGGGTATCAAATTTCAGGATATAACGTCCAGTGGAAACATTCAGCGGATCAATAATTTTGACGTTAACCGGACCAAAACCATTGACATACTTAGCTTCATAAGCAATAGGATACTTTGGATGGCCAAGCCGGACCGTATCACCATCAACTACAGAACCCACCGGTTCTTTCGACATGATTTCGTCTATTGTTTCCTGCGTAAATTCCAGGATCATACCATCGTTGCCCTGACCTTCGATGCGGGTAACTGCAGGGCCATCGCCATAGCTTGAATTCATGACCATTCCATTGATGGTTTTATGCGGGATGGCAGTATAGGTTTGGATATTCTTACGACCAGGCAGATAGGATTGCTTCTGTCCAAATTTACCTATCTGGCCTTCAGGATCATAAGGAAGAAATTCATTGTATGAATACGCAATTATGGTATAATAGTATTGCTTGTGATTGACCAGGCGCTTATCTCCGGAAGCAAATGCATCATCGGTCAACCGGAAAGAGTGCTGAATACCTTCATCTCCGCCATCAACTTCCACCACTGGGATATTAAATCCGAGATCTTTGTTGAAGTAATGGTTGATGATACGCCCCACGCCGTTTTTCGAGTCGAATTGTGCAACGAGCCTGATCATATCAGGATTGAAATTACCGAATTGATCTTTTGCATCACCCAATGTCACTGAAGCATCCTTCAACTGAAAGATCTGGTAACCTTCAAAGCGGTAAAGAGAGTCGCTTCTTTGTTCAGGATGAGCCGGATTGGGTTGAAGAATATTCGGGTCAAACTCTGCATATTTTTCCTGATAGTTATTCGACCCTTTGGGATTATCAATATAGACCAGCAATTCGCGGTCCAGCTCACGGATTACCAGATCAGGAGCATTGGGGCCATCAATGACCTTAAAGCAGTTATCAAACAAAGCCTGGCATTTATCATCGACTGTCCTCAGCAACTCGACTGAGGCCCAGGGTCCGCCTGCTGATGCCCTTGCCCATGGAATACCTACAGTGATGTAATTGACAGCTCCTGGTTTCAGGGTAAAGGGTCCGGCAGATTGCATAAAGCGGCGGTCATTAGGGACATTACCTGCTTCTTCCTCAGTCCAGTACTTTCCGTTTTGGTTATATCCGCCATTAGGTGGCTGGAATCTTGTTCCCCAGTTACATGGGTCGGAATCACCCGGGAACATGAATTCACATACCGGCCCGACAGCTCCTGAACTGCTGTGAGCATTACCGCCATAAAGCATCAGGGTATTGTCCTTCCAGATACCCCTGAGGAAGTTATAATATTCCGGTGCCACACTTGGGTCTGACATGTAATCAGCTCCCCCGTTGTTATGGTAAACGAACCTTCTCATCCCGTAACGTTCATCGTCAACAATCCCGTTGCCGAAATTTACGCCGTTGATAGCCATCTGGTCTACTTCAAAGTTCTGGCCTTGTCCGATCAGGTTGCAATCACCGGTAAATCCGGGATTATCATATCCGTCCGGGTCAATGTACGGGCCCTGGAAAAAGTCAACTCCGATAGCAGGAGGTTGAGACCCGTATGCTGACGGTTCTCCGCTGCCATCGATAGCCTTCCCGTTATAACAATAACCGAGTCCTCTTAAAACATCACAGCCTACAAAGTCGTCCCATGCATAACCCAGGTCGGTGTCAACCCAGGGGCAGAAGTATGTTTGAGTTAATTCAAATGTCGACCGGTTAATGATCTCATAAGAATAGAAAGTCATATTATTGATTTCATCATTGGTGGCAAAAGCAAAGGCCTGGGCCCTGACTTCCATACCGATCGGAGATCCCTGGGTTTCAGTATGCGTATTGCCTTTGTCATTGAAGATCCACCATAATGTCTGGTCGCCTTTGATGACCTGATCAACCAGGATACTGCCAACAAGAGGAACTTTATAATTCGTCAATTCTTCTTCCATAGTCCTTGCCGGAATATAATTCGGGTCGCCGGCAAAATTGATCGGGCAAAGTTCGTTTTTAATATCATAATATGGATAGTCTCCATTATTCGGGTCATATTCTCCATCCCCGTCGACATCCCGGAAGGGGGCCAGGTAATAGCTCTGCAATTTAGCTACATCGCCATGGGCCGGCCAGTCGATTATTGATTTGGGAATGCTGTAGCCCGGGAAATCCACGGTTTTGTTATCACTGATCCACCATGACAGGAACTCATCAACTTCCAGGCGAGTAATAGGATAATGTTTGTCATATTTCGAACAGGTTTCCTGGTCAACGGCAGCTGTACCATCCGTGGTCAGCGGGCCTGACCAGTAATCATTACCAACCTGCCGGTAACGGAGAGCGGCCAATTTGAGCTGGTTGTTGATATCAAGGCCTCCGATCCAGAGTGATCCTGAGAACATGGACGTGGCTGTTCCTGATTTAGGAATAAAATACTGGGCTCCGATTCCACCCGGAAGATCCCACCACATATCACCCCCGGTGTTGATCCTGCATCTGACATTGTTAATGTCCAGGAAACGGAAACCGGAAGCTGCAGAACATCCCGCAGCCGTGGATTTAATGGCGCTTGTATTTTTGTTTGATCCCACAAATTCCCTGGAAAAGGCAACACCTGTCAGTAGTAATCCTATTAGCAATAAAGATAGGAACCGATAGATATTTCTCATTTTCATATTATAATTTCTTATGATTTTCATTTTCAAGTATGGTTCAGTATTTACTTAGAAGTTAAAGATTACACCTAAGTGGATAGACCTGGGATTGCTGTAATTTCCCGGATTGTTTACGGCCATGGAATACAAATCCCGGTAAGCCTGTTCACTGATAGCTTCGCTGATCTGCTTTTGGGATTCCGCCGCAGTCAGATAACCATCGTCATTGGCATTCCCGGTAAATGAATAAACCCCCAGGATATTTCTGGCATTCAGGACATTGTTTATACGCAGATAAACATTGACAATACCTTCGCGTTTATTTTCACCATTACCCATGGTGAAGTGAAAGTCCTTGTCGATCGTTGCATCCGTTCTGAATTGCCAGGGGCCGCGGGAGCCAAAATAGGTACCTTTAACCAGGTTTGTCCCGGCCTGGTTGATTCCAACGACATTTCTCGACTGGGTATAGGGTGTCCCCGATCCTCCGTTAACCGTAAGCGTAATACCAAAGTAACTCAGCCATTGGACCGGAGGTTTCCCCGACTTGGTCCTTTGACTTACAGGGCCATTATATTCCGCTCCGCCACCATAATGGTAATCAAAGAAGATGTTGAAAGAATGGCGGCGGTCTGACTGAATCGGGTAAGTAGTCCTGAGGTTTGGAACACCGGAAGCGATCAGGGCTTCAGTAGTGGTCTGGCTGGATCCTGTGGCATCGGCAAACTGAAGGGTATAATATGCACTAAGCCTCACGTTGCCGGTTTTTCTGAGATCATACTGAACAGTCAGACCTTTAACCGTTCCAAAATCGATATTATTATAAGAGGTGTAATCTTTCGGATATGCGCCTGTATATCGATAGACCTGGAGCATATCACGCATTTCCCGATAGAATGTGACCAGCTTTACCGAGGAAGAATTCGACAGTTTCTGCTGGAAACCCACTTCATAGTCGATCGTTTTCGTTGGTTTCAGACCAGGGTTATTGATTCTTCCTGAAACATTATTAAAGAAATAATAAATGGAAGGGTCTGCAAAGACGCTATTGGTCGGTCGTTGCGTAAGCACATCATAATGTGCAAAGAATAAAGCTTCATCAGAAATAGGGAAAGAAAAAGCTACACGGGGCATGATGGCCCATTGGGGTTCATAATCCTTAAAAGCTGCGATAGTTGGTCTTTCTAAAGTCGGGTCAACCAGGTAAGGTGAGATACCGGAACCTACATCAAGAGTAGTCGGGTCCAGAATTTCAGCACCACTGGCATTAAACCAGTCATATTCGTTGCGGTAACCAACGATTTGGGTTGGATTATTGACATTATCCACGTAAACAACATAATCCGGGCCCATATTGGAAGGGTGATCGACAGGTTCACCACCAACGCTCTGGACCTCTTTGACCGAATAAGCCTGGTAAATCAGGAAGGGGTCTTTCAGCATCTGCTGGTTAGCATCAAAGCGGTCAGCACGAAGGCCAACATTGAAGATCAGGTCACGGAAAGCAAATTTATCCTGCAGGTAAAAAGCCATGTAATTAGGCTCATAAGCGCCGATTTCACGGGTATAGTTCCCGTTTTCATCCATCTTATTAAAGAAATCCTCAAAGCTTGGACGGCTGGTCAGTTTATTTCCTTTGTAATCAAAACCATTGTATCCGACATAGGGGGAAATCCCGTCATTTAGCAATTCATCTGCGCTGAACATATCAACTGAGAATATTTCATTCCCGTAATTAATAGTGTGTCTTACACCATCTTTATCAAAATAATTGATCGAATTAGTATTAAAATCATAAGAGTCAATATCGATAAAGTCGAGGCCATCAGTAGGCAGGCCAAGTTTTTGCCGGAGGTTATAGTCAAAAGTTCTTTGAGATATCTCATCATACTTTCGGTAATATTTAATTGTATCAAGGTTGGAACCTTCTACTACAAAAGGGTTTTCAATATCAAGTTCACGGATATGGAAATTGGTGATTAGCCTCATGAGGCCCCAGAAGCCTGCGGGGGCATAACCGTAACCCCGGTCACTTCTCTGGTCATATTGAAAGCCAAATTTAAACTCATGGTTTCCAATGTCCATGGCACCGGAGACATTTACGGCAAACTGGGCATTATCAAATTCATTATAACCTGATTGCAGGGCACCGGGAGCTGCCCAGAGTCCATAAACATTATCAGGGCCCTGTCCATTCAACAGACCGCCGCCTAACTGGATCTGGCCGAGATTTTGGTAATTGCCAAAAGGCTGTCCGGCAAAGAGGTCATAATAGGATGTAGTATAATTGGCAATGAGCGGGTTGAAGTTGAATGGATCAAAAGTAACCAGCGTGTCAAAATCCCAGCTGTTCAATTGCCAGGCCTGATCATAGTAATTACCGTTAACTGTATCAGAACCAATCTGATAAGTCGGCATTTTGTAAGTAGTGTACTTTCCCAGGTAACCATATTTAAACAGGTCTTGCTGATGATCCGCGTCTTCATTATAACCGCCATCACGGGTGAAGTCAGCCTGAATGGAGTAATAGACATTTTTAATCAGTGATGTACTCTCCTTGTCTGACGGGAAGCGCTGAGTAAAGCGGCCGAAGACCCTCCAGGTGTTCCTGACCTGGTGCTGGTTTTTGTCGTAATTGAACAGGGAGTTAGCATAGTTGAAATTATTTGAACTCAGCGCGTAATAAGAACCCCCGAAGGTCAGGTTGATAGTTTCGGTGGTCCTGATATCGATCTTGCCAGTCAGGTTGATATCGTAATTGCTGGTATTCTGGGTTGTTTTAATTTTTTCCAGGTCGCTTTTTTCAGTGTAGAGGACATTCGCGTAAGTCCCGGCTCCTTCAGCAGCAGGTCTTAGCGGGTTTACTTCCAGATATTTCAGGTAATCATCCTTTGCCTTGTAAAAATCGGTGCCGATGGGTCTGCCATCCCTATTGTAATTAAAATCCCCGGCGATAAAAAATCCCAGGAGGGAGGTTGTCCTTTTACCGTTTTCATCTTTCTTGGAAAACAACGGGCCATTAATATTAAGTCCAACGCGGTTATAACCGAAAGGATCCAGAAACTCCGAAGTTTCAAGTTCCATACCTGCCCCGAAATTACGGGAAGGCCCTTTGGTCGTAACATTGATGATACCCCCGGTTGCATCGCCGTATTGGGCCGGCACGCCGCCAAGGACCACGTCGACCTGTTCGATAGAGGAAGCAGGAAGGTTAGAATAGCCCCTGACCCTAATCCCGTCGATGTACATAACTGTGGCATCTTCACGCGCTCCTCTGACACGTCCGCGCTCACCGTCGGCTGAGAAAACGCCCCCTACCGTCGATGCGATGGAGTTAGCCGACCGGTTTGGCATCTTGGCAATTTCTTCCGAAGTCACGGAGGCTCCGGAAGTTGTCTGGTCCTTGGAAATCAAAGGAATAGCATACTCTTTGACTTCGAATTCTGTAAGCATTTGTGCCGTCGACTCCATTTCTATATCGAGAAACTGGATATTGTCTGCCGCGATGGCCACACCTTTATACATAGTGGGTTTATAGCCAACATAAGTGGCTTTTACATCGTACTTTCCCGGTGGGATAGGTTTGATCATGAAATTCCCATCGAAATCGGAGGCCGACCCACCAACGTTGGTTCCTCCTACCTCTACCACAATATTCACAAACGGGAGCGGCTCCCGGGTGTCTTTATCAAGCACTTTGCCTTTAAGCGCACCTGATTGTGAAAAAACTAACAAGTTGGCAGAGAGAATAATGCCAAAAGTGAAGAGTAATTTTCTTAACATACCATACAAATTTATGTTAGGTTAAATATTGCGCGAATTTGAAGCGGGTAAAGTTATAAATAAATACTTGTATTCTCCAAAAATTATTAAAAGTGCATTTAAAAATATTTAAGTTAGGATTGACCTGATCAAACATAAGGCCTGTTAAGGATTTCCGAATATATCACTGCCTGCCTTAGATCCACTCTTACCCTGCAATCTTCAATCTTATCGTTTTCAGTCAATAATTCATCTTCTTGTAAATCAGTATGTTCAGTTTTTTTTATATAAAATGGAGTATCCATCTCCTCAATAGAACTGATGCCACTAAGTTTATACTCCTTTTCGAAGGCCGTTTCCTCTAATTCCGGTGCCATTCCATCAGTTGTCGAAGCTTGAGTTACGGGAACAGGCACAACTTCAATTGATGGTCCTTCACCGAATATATCCTTCATTGTCGGAAAAGGAGAAGATATATCCCGGGGTTGAGGTCTGGGTTGTTCCCGCCGTGCCGCTTCACTCTTCTTCTGTGATTTCCGGTAAAACGCAAATGCCACCCAGGCAAACAAGGCGATCAGGTAAATAAAGTTGTCCATGGTTGAATCATTCTGGTTGAGATAAAAGTAATAAAATCGGCGAAAGGTACAAATAATTAATCAGTTAACGGCTCGGGGTAATCAGTTTACGGTGAAAAGATTAAGGATAAATAATTGATTATAAATTAAATATGATTTCCATAATTTTATCTTTTTTTCTTCGGGATACCGGGACACGGGTTCCGTCAGTCATTAAAATATAACCGCCATCATGCCTGATAAAGCTTTTTATATACTTTATATTGATTAGATGAGACTTGTGGGGACGTATAAAACTATGCTGGCTGAGTAATTCTTCATTTTCTTTCAACGTTTTTGAAACCAGTAATTTTCTTCCATCAACAAAATAGAAATAGGTATAGTAATTATCAGACTCGCACCGGATGATATCCTCGACATTGATCACATGGATCATTTCAGAAGTGGAAAGTATGATCTTCTGACTGCCTTCGCCCTGGGTCCTTAAATTTTCCGGTATAGTCTCCAGATTTCTTTTCTTCACATTTTCAGCCTTTTTCTTTTCAACCCTTTTAATGGCTTCGGTAAGCTCCTGCGGAATGATTGGTTTTAACAGATAATCCAGAGCGCTGTATTTAATTGCCTTGATGGCGAACTGGTCGAAGGCTGTTGTAAAGATGATCTCAAAATCGACTTCATCTAATTCTTCTAAAAGCCTGAATCCACTCCCATCTGGCATTTGAATATCAAGAAAAATAACATCCGGAGGGTGTTTCCTGATTTCCTCCAATCCTTTCCGGTAACCATCGGCTTCTGCAACAACCTCCACCTCAGGGCAATATTTCTCAAGTAAGTGGCGAAGTGTTTCTCTCGACATTTTTTCGTCTTCAATGATAATAGCTTTAATCATGGTAAGGATTTTAAATTTCTTTATATTGTATTGTGAACTCCACCCTTGTGCCTGAAGGTTCCCCATGTTCATCTTTCAGGTCAATGATCTTGACTGAAAAGTTTTTCCTGCTTTGCTTATTGAATATTTCAATCCTTTCCTGCGTGATGGTCATGCCCATCGGTTGCCTTTTTATGCCTGACCTGTCCCTTATCTCGATAGCTTTCTCTCTTCCAATCCCGTTATCCTGAATAATACACAGCAATGTTCCCGTATTCAGCCGTTTGAGTGAAATTTCCAGCAAACCTGGTTTCGGGCTATTTACAAATCCATGAATGATGGCGTTTTCAACGTAAGGCTGAAAAAGCATCGGGGGAATTTCAACAAACTCTTCATCAATAGCAGAGTCTCTGTTAATCTGATAATCGAATTTGTCATCAAAACGAAGTTTTTCCAAATCCATATAATAAGTAAGCGCCTTCAGCTCATCTTTAAGGGTTATGAAAGATGCTGTTGAATTGGCCAGGATCATTCGCATAAGATGGGAGAACTTGGCCAGGTAATTGACTGCTTTATCCGTATCATTTAGAAGCACAAAGTTCTGAATAGCATTTAAGGAATTAAAAATAAAATGAGGGTTCATCTGCAGCCGTAATGCTTTTTGCTCTAATTCAAACACCTGCTTCTCGATAAAAAGCATTTTCTTCTCAACTTCATGTTTTCTTTTAATGTTTTTAATCCTTAGAATGATGATGCTCCACAAAAGCATGACCAGGACCAGTATAAAAAACATCCGGAAAATCCAGGTTCTCCACCAGGAGGGACTGATTATGATTGTAAGGATGATACCATCCTGGTTCCAGATACCGTCGTTATTAGACCCGGTAACCAGAAAATAGTAAGTCCCGGGGTCGACCTTGCGGTATTCTGCCCGCCGTTGACCGGCATTGGCAAATACCCACTCTTCATCATAATTGTCAAGCTTATAGCGGTAAAGGTTCTTGGATGGATTTGTATAGTCAAGACCTGAAAACTCAATTGAAAAGAAATTTTCTGTATAGGGAAGCCTGATGATCTCTCCATTTTCAATATCTGTATCAATCAGATCGTTTAAAATCCTCAACCCGGTAAAGACCATCCGTGGCGGGACCCTGTTCAGCGTAATTTCCCTTGGGTGAAAAATATTAATCCCATTCATCCCCCCAAAATACATCTCTCCATCAAGGTTTTGAAAATAAGCACCGGCATTGAATTCATTACCCTGCACTCCATCTTTGGTATCATAATTCACAAAGATCCCGTTCAGCGTATTAAATTTTGATAAGCCCCAGTTTGTGCTTATCCACAGGTTGCCTTCCGCGTCTTCCAGGGTTGCATAAACAACATTATTAGGAAGGCCATTCCGTTCAGTGTAAACTTTAAATTGCTCATTAACCGGGTCAAAGCGGTTAAGGCCCTCACCCATGGTCCCGATCCAGAAAATCCCGTTGTTATCCTCGTAAATTGAGAAAATCCTGTTACTACTGATGGAATATGGGTTTGAAGGATCGTTCCTGAAGACGTTGACCGACTGAAGATCGGATGATATCTTATTCAGACCGTCATTGGTCCCGATCCAGAAATTCCCTTCCCGGTCTTCATAAATGGACCATATTCTGTTATTACTTAAGCTGATTTTGTTCCCAGGGTTGTAACTAAGAAGCCGGCACTTCCCGTCTGAAGGATTCAGGATATTTATCCCCCCATTGACTGTTCCAATCCATATTCTTCCTTTACGGTCAACGATTGTCGTAAGTATATTATTCTCGATGAGAGAATATGGATCACCAGGATCATGGAAATATCTTGTAATCTTTCCGGTCTTCCTGTCAATCCTGTTCATTCCGCTACTTTCGGTCCCAACCCATAAATAGCCGGAACTATCGAGAACTATGGTCCTGATTTTATCACTTGAAAGGCTTTCAGGATCTGCCGGGTTGTGCCTGATAAAGGAAAACCTGTCGTTTTTCCGGTCAAAGATATTTAAGCCACCGTAAGTTCCGATCCAGGTCAGATTATTTTCATCTTCCATAATTGCATAAACGATATTATCCGACAAACTGTTCGGATCAACGGGGTCATTCTGGAAATGGGTAAACCGGCTTGGACTCTGGTCAACTTTATTCAGACCTTTATAAGTACCGATCCAGATCGTACCGGCCTGATCCTGGTATATGCTCCTGATGTCGTCATTACTGAGGCTTGTCGTACTTCCACCTGATTTAAAATGACTGATCAGATTCAGAGAAGGATCATATAAATCAAGCCCGTTGTTTGTGCCTATCCAAACAGAACCTTTAGTGTCGATAAGCAAAGTGTTGACCTGGTTTCCGGAAAGGGTGCGATCCTCATTCTCTTCAACTCCCATGTGATGGATAATACCTTTTTCGGGATTAATAATATAAACACCATTCAGGGTAGCTGCATAAATATTGCCCTTTTCGTCATATGCAAGGTCCTTAACGTAATTACTTTTTATAAATTCAGCTTTCGTGGGGTCAGATTCCATCTTATAATCCTTAAAGCTTTGTTTTTCAAGATTAAAGCAATGAATACCTGCATGGGTCCCAATCCAGAGGCTTCCTGACCGATCTTCGATAACACGTGAAATAAAGTTGGATAAGGAGCTATCGGAATTACGTTCAAAAAAATTATAGGAGGTAAAAATCCTCTGGCCCTTATCGAAACGGTTCAGCCCGAAAGAAGTGCTGATCCAAAGTAATCCCTGTTTATCCTGAAATACATGATTTATAAAATCATCGCTAAGGCAGTTGGTATTACCCGGTTTATAATGGAACTGCCCGATATTGCCGGATTTTCTGTCAAGCAGGTTCAAACCGTTATCCGTCCCTATCCATATATTTTTCTCATCATCTTCGCATAAAGTATTGATAGTGGGGTTACTCAACCCGTTCTCGGTATTATAAATAACGAAATCATAGCCGTCATATTTATTCAACCCATCCCAGGTACCGATCCAGATAAAACCCTGGGCATCCTGGAGCAGGCAATAAGTAGAATTTTGAGATAAACCCTTCACCGTCAACGTCTTTTCAGTAGTCAGCCGGTCAAATTTAATATTGGTTTGTTGGGCATTAACAGGTTGCCAGCGTAAAAAACACACCATGAATGAAGCCAAAATCCAAAGCAATAACCTTGCTGTTATCGCATAAAATTTAGCGCGATCCGATGCATATAGCGTGGGCTGGTTCAACGTTTCCGGAATTTATTTAATTGCTTTGATTGCCTTTCGGTTTCCCGCATCATCTTAAGTGTTCCTTTGGATTGGATCTTTTTATGACCATTCACACTTTTCTCGTATGCTTTTTGTTCCTCAGCCACCTGTTTTTTCTCCTGCCTCTCATAATATTTTTCTTCGCGGGCCGCAGTTCTGCATGATGTCGCCAATCCCTGGATAAGCAATAATAGAACTAAAATCTTAAATATTCTGTTCGCCACCTGTCTCATAAAATTACTGCTAAATTATGCATTTTAGCCTGTTGATTTACATATGGATATACCTTGTGAATAAGATGCGGGTTAATCTATCTTTTCGGGATAGAAAAATAACCCTTTTTCGTATCTTTGCTTATAATTCATTGAAGGAAAAAAGATGAAAGGATTTAGAAATTTTTTTCTGGCAGCCGGATTATTTACAATTATTATTGGCGCCCTCATTACTGCTTGCAATAAAGAAAATGGGGACAGGTTGCCATTGCCTCCGATTGATATTACAATCGATCCCAATTCAACTATTTACCAGGAGCTGAATATTGCAGGCGGTTGGATGTACCTTGATGAGACAGACGGAGCTGAATCCCCGAGCCGCGGGATCATAGTCTACAGGCTTACTGAAGACCAGTTCTTAGCATTTGAAAGAACCCCGCCCTTTAAGCCGGATAGCTGCTGTAACGCTGCAAAAACAATCTGTACCGCGCTTATTGTGGATTTTCCTTATGTAATGGACACTTGTACCATATCGAAATACCTGATATTAGATGGCTCACCGGTTTCGGGCCCTTCCAGCATGTCTTTAGGGATGTACGCAACTGAGTATTACGGGGATTTGCTGTATATTCACAACTAAGGTCAGTTCAAAGTTCAAAGTTCAAAGTGCAAAGTGATTGGTCACTTTGAAACTTAAAAACTTCAACTTTGCCCTTTGCACTTTGAACTTTGAACTAATATCTATAGTGGTCCGGTTTATATGGCCCTTCTTGTGGCACGCCGATATAGGCGGATTGTTCGTCGGAGAGTTTGGTGAGGTGAACCCCTATATGTTCAAGATGGAGCCGTGCTACTTCTTCATCAAGTTTTTTCGGCAACCGGTACACATCAATCTTATAGTCGTTCTGCCACAAGTCGATTTGAGCCAGGATCTGGTTGGTGAATGAATTACTCATGACAAAGGAGGGGTGGCCTGTGGCACATCCGAGGTTTACAAGCCGTCCCTCTGCCAGGACATAGATGGTGTGGCCCTCCGGGAATATATATTTGTCAACCTGGGGTTTGATATTGATCTTTTGGATCCCTTTAAGTTCATTAAGCTGGTTGACCTGAATTTCGTTATCAAAATGCCCTATGTTACAGACGATAGATTCTTCTTTCATCCGCAGCATGTGTTCCAGTTTAATCACATCCTTATTGCCTGTGGCCGTGACGAAGATATTACCCCTTGAGAGCGCATTTTCAAGTGTATTGACTTCAAAGCCTTCCATGGCGGCCTGTAGGGCACAGATCGGGTCGATTTCCGTAACGATCACCCGGGCACCGTAAGATTTCATCGATTTAGCGCATCCCTTGCCCACATCTCCGTAACCCATGACCACTACCACCTTGCCGGCAATCATGATGTCAGTTGCCCTTTTGATCCCATCTGCCAGCGATTCACGGCATCCATAGAGATTATCAAACTTCGATTTGGTAACCGAATCATTGACATTTATGGCCGGGACAAGCAGCTCACCACGTTCCTGCATCTGGTAGAGACGGTGAACCCCGGTGGTGGTTTCTTCAGAAACGCCTTTCCAATCCTGGACTGCTTTATGCCATTTCCGGTTATCCTCTACGTAGATCTTGCGAAGGAGGTCGAAAATGGCGGCCTCGTCCTGGCTATCGGTAGCCCGGTTCAGGAATGCAGGGTCTTTTTCAGCCTGTAAACCCCAATGCAGGAGCAAAGTGGCATCGCCTCCATCATCGACAACCAGGTGCGGTCCTTTTCCTCCCGGGAAAGAAAGTGCCTGGTTCGTACACCACCAGTATTCCTCAAGGTTTTCGCCTTTCCATGCAAAGACCGGGATGCCCTTTGCAGCAATGGCAGCGGCAGCATGGTCCTGCGTAGAAAATATGTTACAGCTGGCCCATCTTACTTCGGCACCCAGTTCGATAAGAGTTTCGATCAGAACGGCCGTTTGGATGGTCATATGAAGGGAACCCGAAATACGGGCGCCCTGCAGCGGTTTTGAGGATCCGTACTTTGTCCTTAACGATATCAGCCCCGGCATTTCTTTTTCTGCTATTTCAATTTCTTTACGACCCCAGTCAGCCAGGATTAAATCCTTCACTTTATATTTCAAAGCGCTATCTATTAAAAAGTTATCCATGTTTCTATTTTTAAGCCTGCAAAGTTACGATAAATGTTTTTCGGGGCAGCATTTCCGGGAATTAATCCTTTAAGGAAAATCACAGGATTCTTTAAGATTCCAGATGAATCTTGTATTTTTGGAAGATATTTGGGCATCCTTTTATGGCTGAACTCTTCAGAAAAATAATTGACGGGCATACATTGTATGCAATATGGAAGATCTCGGAGAGCGTTGAAGAACTTCGATCAGCTATCAGATTACGAGAAGAGGAAGAGACTCTTTATCAATCATTTGTTGCCGAAAGCCGGAAAAAGCAATGGCTTGCCTACCGGCTCCTGATAAGGGAGTTGCTTAAACCGGACGAATTTCCTGTTGAATATGATGTTTCAGGAAAGCCATTCCTTGCCGGGAGCGATTTTCATATATCCGTTACCCATACGGATGACCTTGCCGCCGTGATCATCAGCTGTCATGCGAGGGTCGGAATCGATATGGAAAAGATCAGGCCCCGTATTGAAAAAGTAGGGGAAAAATTTCTCAACCCGGAAGAATCTGCCTTAATCGGAAATGAGTGGGAACTTGAGCAGTTGACCCTGGCCTGGTGTGCCAAAGAAGCGCTTTACAAATTGTACGGTCAGAGGAATCTTGATTTTCGGGATAATATTTTTGTGGATATCCCGGCTAAAGCCGGGATGAAATTCACTGCGGAGATCCGCTTTAGCGGAAAACGGGATAAATACCAGTTATTCAGTGAGCTGAACGGTGATTATATCCTGGTGTATTTGCTGGACGCAGCGATTTAATAGGAATCACAAAGGCTTTTACATTATTTTGTATTTTTGCAGCAGACTAACGGGTATGAGCATTTACGAAAAGATCCTGAATAATAACTATCGCAAATCATTTGCGGTATTAATCGACCCGGATAAATACGACGTAAAGGGACTAAACCTCCTCATTTCATCCGCCAGTGAATGTTCAGTTGATTTCATTCTTGTCGGCGGTAGCCTGCTGACCTATGATCACCTGGATGACACCCTGAAAACCATCAAAGGCCAGACAGATATTCCGGTCATCCTTTTCCCCGGAAGTATTTTGCAGATCAACGAAAAAGCCGATGCTTTACTATTGTTGTCCCTCATTTCGGGGAGAAATCCCGACCTGCTGATCGGAAAACATGTCATTGCGGCGCCATATCTGAAAAACAGCAGCCTGGAGATATTACCTACCGGTTACATGCTCATAGAAAGCGGACCGATAACCACTGCGCAATACATCAGCAATACGATCCCCATACCCAGGCTGAAGGATGATATTGCGATATGCACAGCCATGGCGGGAGAGATGCTCGGGCTCAGATTGATTTATATGGATGCCGGATCCGGCGCTGAATGGACTGTTTCGCCTTCTATGATTAAAAAAGTGAAGGAAAATATTTCCATTCCCCTGATTGTTGGGGGGGGTATCCGAACACCGGAACAGGCAATGGTAAGCTGTAAAGCCGGGGCGGACATGATCGTGGTCGGAAATGCTATTGAAAAGGACTATTCCTGCTTAAAAGAGATTGCCCATGCGATTCATTCGTCCTGAAACAGATTTCCTCTTTCTGACCAATGCATACGACCAGATGACCCAGTCATTCATTTCAAAATAAATAATTACCAAAATGAAGATAATTAGGTATTTATCAATATTGATCCTTTTTTACCCGCTTATTTCTTTCCCGCAAAAAAAACTCACCATCGAGGATGCAAGCGGAATGAACAGGGCCCTTTATCCCACCACCCTGCGAAACCTCCAATGGCTGGGCTCAAGTGACCGGTTCACATATCTTGAGAATAACGCTATTCTGATCAGAAAGGCAACAAGCACTATTTCTGATACGCTTATGCGGTTCAGCGAATTCAACAAGATCCTGAAAAAATCAGGCATCGACACACTTGCAAGAATACCTTCCATCAGCTGGCTCGACGAGTCTTCATTTACTTTTACCGGGAAAAGCAGCGTTTACCTTTTAAACTATAAAAATCAAATGGTTTCATCCGTCAATAAGTATCCTGAAGAGGCAAAGAATATCGATTCAAATCCGGATGGGAAGTTGATTGCTTATACGCTGAAAAATAATCTTTTCATTGCTTCGTCAGGTAAGCTGATCCAAATCACGAATGATGAAAATCCCGGTTTCGTGAACGGCCAGATTGTCAGCCGGAATGAGTTCGGCATTAATAAAGGCACCTTCTGGTCACCATCCGGGAAATACCTTGCTTATTACAGGAAAGATGAAACCATGGTGACTGATTACCCGCTGGTCAATATCGATAGCCGGGTGGCAACTGAAGAAAAGATTAAATACCCGATGGCCGGGATGGCCAGCGAACAGGTCAACTTAGTGATCTATAATATCGCAGATGGAAGTTATATGACAGTCAAAACCGGCGAGCCGGCCGAACAGTACCTGACTTCGGTAACCTGGGGCCCTGATGAAAAAGATATCTACATCGGTATCCTGAACAGGGGGCAAAACCATTTGAAATTAAACCGTTATGATGTGATGTCAGGTAATCTGGAGCAAACTCTTTTTGAAGAAAAGAATGATAAATATGTAGAGCCTGAACATCCTTTATTCTTCCTTAAATCTGATCCCCGACAGTTCATCTGGTTCAGTGAGCGCGACGGGTACCAGCATTTATACTTGTATGATACCAAAGGCAGCCTGATCAGGCAATTAACCCAGGGACCCTGGGTGGTCACCAGCCTCCTTGGAACAGATCCAAAAGGGAACAAAGCCTTCTTTCTTTCCACAAAAAACAGCCCGCTCAATGAAGATATCTTTTCGGTCGATCTGAAATCAGGCAAAATACAGTATCTTTCACTGAATACCGGGATTCACAGCCCGGTTTTGAGCCTAAATGGCAAGTATCTCCTTGATATATTCAGCGATACGCTCGAATGCCGCGAGTATGCAGTCATCGACAATAAAAGAAGGGTTTTACAGGTCATTAGTCGCAGCGAAAATCCTCTTCATGACTATATGCAATGTAAAATGCAAATTTTTAAGCTACGCTCCGGCGACAACACCGATCTTTATGCCCAGATGATCTTTCCGCCGGATTTCCGGCCGGAAAACAAATACCCCGTCATCGTTTATGTCTACGGTGGCCCTCATGCCCAATTGGTCAATAACACATGGCTGGGTGGGTCCGGCCTGTTCAATTATTACCTGGCCCAGCAGGGTTATATCATCTTTACCCTCGATAACCGTGGTTCAGCGAATCGCGGACTTGAATTTGAGCAAGCCGTTTTCAGGAATCTTGGAACCCTTGAAGTCAGCGACCAGATGGTTGGCATCAACTATTTGAAGAACCTGCCTTATGTCGATCCGGATCGAATCGGCGTCCAGGGATGGAGCTATGGTGGTTTTATGACGATTTCCCTAATGCTCAGGGAGCCTGAGGTTTTCAAAGTGGGTGTTTGCGGCGGGCCCGTCGCCGACTGGAAATATTATGAGGTTATGTATGGTGAAAGATACATGGATACCCCGGAAGAAAACCCCGACGGGTATAAGGAGGCCAGCCTGCTGGAGCGCGCCGGCAGCCTGAAGGGAGACCTGCTGGTCATTCAAGGAACATCCGACCCGGTAGTCGTCTGGCAACAGTCACTTACCCTGTTGAAAAGATTCATCGAAGAAGGCAAAATGGTCGATTATTTCGTGTACCCCGGGCATGAGCATGGAGTTGGCGGGAAAGCCCGGGTCCATCTGAACCGTAAGATTGAGAAGTATTTTGTAGACCATCTCTAAAAAAGACTTTTAAAGATGAAAGACATAAAGCTTTCGATCCTTTTTCTGTTTTTCCTTTTTGCAGTTATGGGATGCCAGGGCCAGCTTACCATCGTCGATCAGAAGCAGTCGGATTATACTATTATTTTACCGGTCTATCCGCAGCCAGATGAAGTAAAAGCTGCCACTGAACTTCAAAAGTACCTGGCAAAGATTTCAGGTGTCACATTACCAATTATAGCGGATGACCAGGAACCTGCCAACCATGAAATTATTATTGGCAAAAGCCACCGCCTTGATCAGTTCAAGGTAAAAGCCGGTTTCAAAGAGTTTGAAGGTGACGGCTTTTTAATCCTCACTAAAAAAGAACAACTTTTTATCATCGGCGGTTCTCCGCAAGGAACCCTCAATGGGGTTTATACATTCCTCGAAGAATACCTGGGATGCAGGTTCTACAGTCCCGATGTCATTTTCATCCCAAAACTTTACCGTATTGCCCTGCCAGCGATTAAGGACCGGCAGGTTCCCATGTTTACTTACAGGGAGATGTATTTCCCGGGAAGAAATGATCCGGAATACCTGGCATGGCATAAGCTCCATTCGCACAACAGTGGGGCATGGGGAATGTGGGTGCATACTTTCGACGACCTTATTCCGCCGGAAACCTATTTCTCAGCCCATCCGGAATATTTTTCCGAAATCAACGGTATTAGAACGTTAAGTGGCCAGATTTGTCTTACTAATCCTGAAGTTTTTAATGTTTTGGTTGAAAACCTCAGGACGAAAATGGAAGCACAACCCGGCGCCCTTTACTGGTCGGTGTCACAAAATGATAATTACCTGGCTTGCCAATGCAATGAATGCCGGCAGGCTGCAGAAGATCTTGGCGGGGAATCTGCAATCTTGCTGCAATTTGTTAACCGCGTCGCGGCCCTTTTCCCGGATAAAGTGATCTCCACCCTCGCCTACCAGTATACACGGTCTGCTCCGCGACAGGTCAAGCCGTTGCCAAATGTCAACATCATGTTGTGCTCCATCGAGTGTAACAGGAGTTTGCCCATTGCCGATGACCCATCGAGTGCTTCCTTCGTAAAAGATATTAAAGACTGGACAAAGTTGACCGGTAACATCCTGATCTGGGACTATGTTGTCCAGTTCAGGAATTATATCAGTCCTTTCCCCAATTTACGGGTTTTGCAGCCTAATCTCGAATTCTTTGCTGATAAAGGCTGCAGGCTGATGTTCCAGCAGGGCAGCGGCTCGGCTTTGTCGGAATTTGTCGACCTGAGGTCTTATATGATCGCAAAACTGTTGTGGAACCCTGAACTGGACGCGCAGGAGATCATGAAAGACTTCCTGGCTGGCTATTACGGTGCAGCTGCCCCTTACCTGGAAGATTATATCGGGATACTGCATGACGAGCTGGAAAGTCCGGGGGATAACCTGTGGATTTATGGCTATCCGTACAGCGGTATTGATAGTTATTTACGACCTCATCTTATCCCATTTTACCAGGATCTGTTTGACAAAGCAGAAAAAGCAGTTGAAGATTATCCCGAAATCCTTGACCGCGTCAGGTTTGCCCGTCTACCGCTCGATTTTGCCATACTGGATATTTCCCTCCACCAGGCAGACCGGGAATTATCATGGTTTTCGGAAGAAGATGGCCGGTACGAGCCGAAACAGGAAATGGTTAACCTGTTGGACACTTTTGTTTACAGGTGTAACCGGCTGAATGTCGCAATGCTGAACGAACAGGGCACAACACCGGATGATTACCGGCTGATGGTCAGGCAATATCTCTTAAAAAATGCAGATCGCCATCCGGGAAATCAGTACAGATTTCCTGCAGGATGTCCAAATATGGGTTTTCCTGCCAGAACAATTCACGGCTTCATATTCTACAGACGGTGAACAGTTTTCTGAAATTGGAACCGTTGAGAATATTACTCCTGAAAATAAGACCGGGGCATTTATTCAGACCTATACGATCCCTGCCGAAGATATAAAAGCCAGGTATATCAAAATCAAAGCGGAATCCATGAAAACCTGCCCTGGCTGGCATATTGGCTCCGGGAAAAAATCATGGATATTTACCGATGAAATTGTTGTGAAATGAAAAAGAAAGACACCAGACGGGATCTGAGAATAAACCTAAGGGTTAACCGCAAGCAGATCGCTGCAAATGCCATATTAGAGCATCCCGTCGATTTGGCCGGGATGCAGCCCTCACGCGTATCTGCACCTGGGGAAAATTTCTTGATAAAACCTCCGGCCTGGAATTCTATTTTCTGAACACGCATTTTGACCACATGGGCAAAACAGCAAGGACTGAAAGCGCCCGGCTTATCCTTGATTTCACAGCAAAAGAAACGAATGATCTTCCGGTTATCCTGACAGGTGATTTTAACCGTAACTTTTCACTTTTTAGGCACAGTTATTCACAAAATATTGTTTAAAAGATTTTAAATCAGATGGATAAATAGGATAATGTTGATTTATATTTGTGCCTAAATAGGCATATATGAAATCAT
>Ga0268284_1000274_pt1 | contig 42114 bp, 32 predicted proteins | sample saktaG_14_FD_190137 | JGI IMG/M metagenome (GOLD analysis project Ga0268284, IMG submission 190137) | Saline water microbial communities from Sakinaw Lake, British Columbia, Canada - sak_2013_06_06_40m | ecosystem: Environmental > Aquatic > Non-marine Saline and Alkaline > Saline ...
TCAGAGCAAAGGCGATTTGCTCTGCCGAGTACCGGGATTTTTTCATGGGACGATCCTCCTTTAAACATATTAATCATCCCACAAAACTCGCATTCCGTCTGGCGCTGTTTTCGGGGAGAGGATCATACAACGACCGGATTCTAAGCGCCGGTGCTGCTAAATGCGGGGTAAGGTCATCCCATATAAAGGTAGTGGTAAACCAATTGGCAGACCACGGAAACAACAATTAGCTACACAATCGCTGAGAGTAATTGGGTAAGATAGATGAGTATAGAGAGATTCAAATCCAGCATAGCAGGATTAAGGGACAGATATAAAGACTCTCCTGAATATGTTAATAGGATAATGGTTAGGGCACGTTATTGCCTGAAGAGGAATGGCGTTCCTGATGAAGTAATAAAACAATTGACTGAAGACATTGTTGCATCTGATAGAGTCGAAACGAAATTTGGTCGAGATAAGCTATGTCTGGGTGCGGGGTTTTACTTTTGGGTGGGTTAACATCCATGCAAATACAGGATGCATCCGAAGTGCCAAGTTTCTCACAAAGGATTAAATTAGGGCATTCGTGTTCCACTTCTCTAAAAGCCATTACGACAACCTCCCACTTATATATTGGTCATTGCTATTATACAAGTGCCTGTCAACTAAGATATGGCAGAATACCTAAGGCGAAATTACAGTGAGAGTCCACCAACCAAGAGTTGGCAGAACCCAAATTTGTAACCCGCCTGTTAATCGGTATCTGATCTTTAGCTGTATATATCCTTTACTATCTGGCCGTCCGGCGCCCTGAGCTGGATGTGCAGAGGCATCTGGCCGAGGGCATGGGTGGAGCAAGACAGGCAGGGATCGTAACAGCGAATGGCGGCTTCGACTCTGTTGAGAATACCTTCGGTAACCTTGCCGTTCTTGATGTATTGATTGGCGACTTCGTAAACCGAGCGGTTCATGGCAGCGTTGTTATTGCCGGTAGCCACGATCAAATTGACACCGGTGATCTTGCCGGTCTCATCCACCCAGTAATCATGGAAGAGTGTGCCTCTGGGGGCTTCGACCACGCCAACGCCATGCTCAGTATATTTATGGGAGGTAACCTGCAGGTCTGTGGATGTGACCTCTTTGTCCTCCAGAATCTCCCGGGTCTTTTCGATGCAGTAGATCAGCTCGATCAGCCGGGCATAATGGAAATACAGAGAGCCTTCGACCAGGCCGTTGTGGCTGAGCTTTTTGTAGAGTTTGAATTCAGCGTTGGCCAGTGGGGTGGTAATGCCCTTACATGCATTGAGGCGGCCGAGCGGTCCGGCGCGGTAAATACCACCCGGGTAGCCCAGGCTCTTATAGAACGGGAATTTCATGTAGGACCAGTCTTCCACATACTCGGCGATGATATCGAGGTATTTGGACGGATCGAACTGGTCTTCCAGCACGACTCCCTTCGAATCAACCAGCCGCAGGTTGCCGTCGTATAAAGCGAGGTTGTCATCCTTGTCCACCAGGCTGAGGTAAGCTGACGGGAATGTGGCAAAGCTGTCGACCATAGTTGTATTGGCGGCAACGTATTCTTTGAATATTTTTACTGCGAGTTGCGCATCGGCGAGCGCCCAGTCAATCTGCTTGAGGAAATAGTCCCTGTCCTCGGCGGATAAGGCGGTGGTCATACCTCCGGGCAAGGCTGCATTCATATGCACTTTCTTGCCGCCAAGCTTCTTGATGATGGTCTGTCCCAAGCTGCGCAGCTTGACAGCCTCCGTTGCCAGCGCGGGGTCAGCCCCTATCAGGCCTATGACATTCCTGGTGGCCGGATCGGAGTCGAAGCCGAGCAGAAAATCAGGGCTGGCCAGATGAAAGAAGTGAAGGGCATGTGATTGGATAAATTGGCCCATGTGCAGCAATTCCCTCAGCAGCCTGGCAGGCCGTGTCAATTCCACGCCCAGAATGACATCGCAGGCTTTGGCCGAAGCAAGCTGGTGGCTTACCGGGCAGATGCCGCATATCCTGGTTGTCAGGTTCGGCATTTCCTGGAAAACCTGCCCTTCGCAGAATTTCTCAAAACCGCGGAACTGCGTGTTATGGAACCTGGCCGATACGGCATTGCCAGCATCATCTATCTGTATAGTTACTTTGCCATGCCCCTCGACCCTGGTAACGGGGTTGATTTCAATCGTTCTACTTGCCATATTTCACCTCTTTAATCAAAGCGCATTATATTGCTGGGAACTACCGGGATCCTGCCTGCCAGCAGCTCAGTCAGGCCGTATTTGATGGCCTCCGGCTCAGGCGGGCAGCCGGGCACATAGCAATCCACTTTAACTATCTGATTGACCGGGTATACCTTATCGAGCAATGCGGGTACCCCGGGGGGGATCGGTATCTTGCCTTTGTAGGTGCTGGGAGTATCTATATAGGCGCGCTTGAGAACAGCCTCTTTATCAAAGGTATTGCGCATGGCGCAGACTCCGCCAAAACAAGCGCAATCGCCCAGCGCCATCAATATCTTGCAGTTGTGGCGCAGCTCTTCAAGAACCTCCTTTTCTTCTTCATTGCCCACGGAACCCTCGACTATGCCGACGTCGACCGGCGTAAAATCCTTTATATCAGTTATGGGGCTCCTGCGGAATTCGATCAGCTTCGACAAATCGATTATAAATTCATCAACATCGAGGAATGACATGTGACAACCCGCACATGATTCCAGCCAGATTGTCGCTACTTTTACTTTTGCCATCTGTTCACTCCTTACGGGCGTTTATTTTTTCAGGTGCAGGGCAACTTCCTTGATTGTATCGGCATCGGTCTTGATCTCTGCACGCGCTTTGACCATCGGCGCGGTCTTCTTGGTGACGCCGTCAATAGAAGTGTAGCTGCCTTTGCCTTCAGTCCAGAGCAGGGATGGAAGAACAACATCCGCTTTCTCCGTAACGGGTGAGCGGTAGCTGGCCTGAACTACAGCGAACTCGACTCCTTTCATGCTGTCGGCCAGGGCCTGTGAATTTGCCAGGTCATCGGCCAGCAGCAGGTAAAGGCCCCTGGCCTTGCACTTGGCCAGGTCTGAGGCTACGGGACCCTTTGCGCTGGCTAGGCCCATATCCCAGGCGCCCCGGCTGTTGCCGTAGCGCTTGAGGGAGATGACCCTCGGTTTTTCACCAATGAGTGCTGCCAGATTCAATATTGTCGCGACAAGTTCGGCATCTTTATATTGAAGGATGCCGCTACCGTAAATGATAATGCCGTTTTTCGATCCAGCCAAAATCTCTCCGGCTTTGACTACATCGTGCAGGTCGATGCCGAGGTCCTTGCTGGCCTTCTTGATATCGGTTTCCTTGAAGGCGGCTGCATATTTGTTCTTCTCGCCTGTTGCTTTGGCAGGGAGATGGTCCAGGATGGCTTTGCCCAGCGCTTTAATGACAAGCTCCTTTTTCCCCTCAGGCGGTTTGAGCCAGACCGAAGCCCGGAAAGTGAAGGGATTGCGTAGCGGGTCGATCACGACCAGTTGAGCCTTGTTCTTGGATGCCGCACGCATAATATAAGAGCCGATTACCGGGTGGGTCTTGGAGGGATGAGCTCCTATTACGACGATGCTGTCGGCAGCGAGGATATCCTCAAGCTTTGCTTCCATATCCAGTCCGGCCTTGCTATCGAATTTAGCTATGCCCTGTGAAACGGTCCGGCAGTCATCGCCGTCGAGAGTGTCAACCATTTTGCTGCCGAGTTTATCCATCAACTCGGCGAAAGACTTCAATGCTTCCGAGTTAGCTTTGCCCGAAGCCAGCCCGGCGATTCCATCGGTAGCGCCGAGCTTTTTGGAGATGGCTTCGAATGCCTCTTCGTAAGTGCAGCTTATTAGCTGTCCCTTATTGTTGCGCTTCATCGGAGTGATGACCCTGTCGGCCGAGTCATAGAGCGGCTCGAACCTGCCGATCTCGCACAGCAGGCCGCGGGGCTTGGTCATATCAGGGCTGTCGATCCTGACCACCCGGTTGTTTTTAACCAGGCCTTTGATATTGCAGCCGACACCACAGATGGCGCAGGTGGATTCAACTGAAGTGCATTCAGAGGGTCGGCCCCTGTATGCGCTGATCTTGGAGAAGATAGCGCCGGTCGGGCACGCCTGGAAACAACCTCCGCAGGAGATACAGGAAGATTCGCCCAGCGGCTGGTTGATGTCCGCGCAGACATTGGTCTTCCAGCCGCGTTTGCCGAAATCAAGCGCGTGTGCGCCGGCAATCTCGTCGCAGGTGCGGATGCACCTGCCGCAGAGGATGCAGCGGTTGTGATCCAGGACGATATTGGGATGGGAAGAGTCAGTAGTCTGCGTGGGCCAGGAATACTGGTAGCGCGCGTTGTCCATCTGGTATTTGTAGGCCAGGCTCTGCAGTTCGCAGTCACCACTGGCCACGCAATACGCGCACAGGTGGTTGCGCTCCGTAAACAGCAGTTCGAGCACCAATCTCCTGTATTTTTCAAGCCTCGGCGTGCTGGTTGTGACGACCTGGCCATCGCGCGCCGGGTAGGTGCAGGCTGGAACCAGGTTCCTTTCTTTTTCGATCTCGACGAGGCAAAGCCTGCAGGCGCCGACGTCGGTAAGTCCCTTGAAATGGCACAGTGTAGGCAGGTCGATGCTGTTTGCCTGGCAGACATCCAGTACTGTGTCGCCCTGCTTTCCCTTAACTTGTTTGCCGTTAATCAATAAGCTTATTTCACTCATTTGCCTATTCTCCTATCCAATATCGCATCTAAGGCATCTGCCGCATTCTTCACGCGCCTCTTTCGCCGTATAGTTAATTGCCACCTCTTTCATTGTTGTTTTCCTGTCCACCGGGCGGATCTCGTCGATCTTCAATCTGGCATGCTCGGCGGTTTCGGCATCGGTGGGGGGTACATTGGAGTATTCGAAGGTCTCGGCATCCTGCCGCTCAACCCTCGGGCCCAGCTCTTTGCCTGAGAGGAACCTTTTGATCGATGAGGCCGCTCTCTGGCCTGAAGCTATGGCCTCGATAACGGTCCACGGACCGGTGAAAGCATCGCCGCCGGCGAAAACGCCTTTCTGGTCGGTAGCAAGTGTCCTCTTGTCTGCCACCAGGACGCCGCCGCGGCCGGTCTTTACACTGCCCAGGTTGACCGATTCTGTGTCAGGCCTCTGGCCGATGGCTTCAATCAACATGTCGACTTCAATCGAGTACTCGGATCCGGCGATGGGTTTGGGTGAGCGCCTGCCGCTCTTATCGAAATCACCCAGCGCCATCTTGCTGCATTCGATACCCGACACCTTGCCGCCCTTACCCAGGACCTTGACCGGGGCTGTCAGTACATGCAGCTTGATCCCCTCTTCTTCGGCGGCCAGTATCTCTTCCTCTTCAGCGGGCATGTCGGTCTTTTCCCTGCGGTAGACGATGTGGACTTCCTCGGCGCCCTTGCGTAGCGCCACTCTGGCGGCGTCGATGGCAGAATTGCCGCCGCCGACCACAGCGACCTTCTTTCCCACGTTGATGAACTTGCCCAGGTTGATGTTGCGCAGGAAATCGATGGCATCGTAGACACCATCGAGCTCCTCGCCCGGGATGCCCATCTTATCGCCTTTGTGGGCGCCGATGCCCAAGAATACGGCTTTAAATCCGTCTTTGAACAAGGCGTCGATATCCTTGACCGGGCTGTTAAGCCTTATCTCGATGCCCAGATTCTTTATATTGTCGATCTCTTTATTGAGTATCTCTTTGGGCAGTCTGTACTCGGGTATACCGACTGCCAGCATGCCGCCGGCTACGGGCAATGCCTCGAAAATTGTGACCTTGTAACCTTCGAGCGCCAGGTCCCAGGCGGCTGCCAGTCCAGCGGGGCCGGCGCCGATTACAGCTACCTTTTCAGCTTTGGAGGCTTTTATTGCAGGGGTGTAAGACAGGCCGTGCTCGTAAGCGTAATCTGAGGCATACCTCTTGAGATGCCTGATGGAGACCGGCTCGTCGACCTGACCCCTGCGGCATTTCTTCTCGCAGGGATGGGGGCAAACACGGCCTACCGTCATCGGCAGAGGCAGACGCTGCATGATCAGCTTGTAAGCTTCAGCCGGCTTGTCGCTTTTGATCAGCGATACGTACCCGGGCACATCAAGCCCGACGGGGCAGGTGTGCTGGCAGGGTGCGCGGAAGAGCGCCTGGCAGAGCGCTGCCGGGCACTTTTTATCTATGATATGCGCTTCATATTCTTCCCTGAAATGCCTGATGGTGGAGATTGCGGGATTGGGAGCCGTCTGCCCCAGGCCGCAGATCGATGCCTTCTGGATCATCTCGGACAGTTCAATGATGGTGTCGATATCCTCCAGCGTGCCCTTGCCGCTGGTGATCTTGTTGAGCAGGGCCAGCAGCTTGGGGATGCCCGCGCGGCAGGGTACGCACTTACCGCAGGACTCATCGCGGGTGAACTGCAGGAAGAACTTGGCCACGTCCACCATGCAGCTATCCTCATCCATGACGACCAGGCCACCGGACCCCATGATGGCGCCCAAAGCTGTGACCGATTCATAATCCACCGGCACATTCACGTGTTCGATGGGAATGACGCCGCCGGACGGGCCGCCCATCTGGGTGGCCTTATATTTCTTGCTGCCCGGAATGCCGCCGCCTATATCGAAGACTATCTTGCCAAGGCTGGTGCCGAGTGGTACTTCCACCAGGCCTACGTTGTTAACCTTGCCTACCAGGCTGAAAGACTTGGTACCTTTGCTCTTCTCACTTCCAACCGAGGCGAACCAGTCGGCGCCCTCACGTATGATGCGAGGTATGATAGACCAGGTCTCTACGTTGTTGATGGCAGAAGGTTTGCCGAAAAGGCCTTTGTCGGAGGGGAAAGGGGGTCTCTGCCGGGGCATACCGCGCTTGCCCTCGATGGAGATGAGCAGGGCGGTTTCCTCGCCGCAGACGAAGGCGCCGGCGCCGGGGAAGATATCCAGGTTAAACTCAAAATCGGTGCCCATGATGTTCTTACCCAGCAGCCCGTATTCCCGGGCCTGGGCTATGGCGGCGCTCAATGTCTCGATGGCAAGGGGGTACTCAGCGCGTATATAGGCGAAGCCCTGTTTGACATTGCCAACCGCATAGGCGCCGAGGGCCATGCCTTCTATGATCGAGTGGGGGTTGCCCTCCAGAACAGCGCGATTCATATATGCTCCAGGGTCTCCCTCGTCACCGTTGCAGACGAGGTACTTCTCGGTTCCGGGAGAGCTTTTAAGGAAGCCCCATTTAGTGGCAGTGGGGAAGCCTGCTCCGCCCCTGCCCCTGAGGCCTGACTTCTTGACCTCTTCGAGGACATCGTCGGGCTTCATTTTGTAAAGGGCTTTGCCCAGCGCTTCATAGCCGCCGCGGGCAATGTACTCCTCGATATCCCAGGGGTCGATTATGCCGTTATTATGCAGGATGCGGAACTCCTGGTCCGCCAGGAACTTGATATTCAGCCTTTCAGGTATGGCCTTATTGGTGGTCGGGTCGTGGTAGACCAGCCTTTCGACTATCTCTCCCTTTAGAATATGTTTTTCGAAGATCTCCTCGACGTCCTCGGGCTTGACCCTGACATAAAGGATGTCTCCCGGATTCACGATCACGGTCGGTCCCATCTCGCAGGGACCAAGACAGCCGGTCCTGACGATGCTCAATTTGCTCTCAAGGCCTTTTTTATTGATAAGCTCTTCAAACAGCTCTGTTACCTTGTCGCCGCCAGCGGCAGTGCAGCCCATGCCGCGGCATTGCTGTATGCAAATTTGCGGAGACGATTTGTAATGGCTGAAATCCGCGTCATCGCGGATTTTAAGCCTGGGTTCCACTGATTTCTTTAACTTGTTTAACGCTTCAATAGAGGTTATCTTGGGCACTTTTCTTTACCTCCTAATGGTACATATTCAGGATGTCTTTCACATGGCCGGGCTTGACTTTCCTGTGTATATCGTCGCCGATGGCGATAACCGGAGCCAGGCCGCAGCATCCAAGGCAGCGGACAGTCTCAAGGGAGAATTTGCCGTCCGGCGTGATGCCCTCCGGCTCCAGACCATAGTCTTTTTTCAACTGGTCCAGTATGTCCTGGCCTCCTTTCACATAGCATGCAGTTCCCAGGCAGACTTGTATAACGTGTCTTCCCTTGGGTTGCATGGTGAAGAAGCTGTAGAACGTGACAACACCGTGCAGTTCGCTCAGGGGGATCTTGAGGTCCCTCGAGATCGTCTTCAGCACGGTTGGCGGCAGGTAGCCTACGATACCCTGCGCCTGCTGAAGGACGCGGATCGGCGCACCTGCCTGGCCGCCGGTATCATCGATGATCCCCTGGATCCTCTGGAAGGCCTTGCCGGCGAAGCCTCTCCCTGTGTCCGTGATAGCGGCTGGGGCTGCCTTTTGCTTTGCCATAAAAATCCTCCTAACTCAGGATATATCCGTAAAAAAGTGGAATAAAGTCATACGACCCTATTCCACTGGTGAGACTGTTCAGTCAGATTGCCCAACCGGCTGCAGATTCTATTACTTTTCATATCCAAAGTCAATGCCCAGCCAGCCTTTCCAGCGACTTCAACGAGCTGTCCAGGCCCCTGCCCAATAGCTTTAGCTCAATGGGTTCGCCGTTGCCGTATTTTTTGTAGACACGGCATACTTGGCAGATGCTGGTATCATAGCCGCTCTCTCCATAATCGTCCAGTTTGCAGTACGTGCCCTCAATCTGCCAGCAGGGTATAAACTGATATTTAGTGGCCGGGCACTCTCCCCTGATCATGGCCGGGCAGTGGCACATCTCCCAGCAGGGAGACTTGCCGGACCAATAATTGGTCTGCTCCAAGGCATCTGCTGTCGGCGCCAGGTTTATGTTCTCTGACATCTTGGAAGATATGTCGACTCCTTCAGGATTTGCGACAGGCAGGAAAAACAAGAGCCCTTACTATATAACAATCTAATATAACCGGGGCTTCGTTCCATCCGTCGCAAAGCTTAATCGCCGGCATATTTTCCATAGTAATGCCTTTACGATGAAGTCAAGATTGAAAAACCGATAAATTGATGGGCAGTCTATGTCTTAAAATACGTAAGCATTTATGCTGAATGAGTAACCGGCGCGGCTTGAATAGTGTATTTATTGTGTATATAATCACATTCAAAGAGGTTATAGATAATGGAGAAAGTGAGGATTCTTCTAGCTGAAGACCACAAGGTTGTCAGGGAAGGAACCAGGCGCTTGCTGGAATCGCAGGCGGATTTTGAAGTGGTGGGCGAGGCCAGCGATGGGATTGAGGCGGTGGAACTGGCTAAAAAACTGAAGCCGGCGATAATAATCATGGACGTATCAATGCCGCGGCTAAACGGGATAGAGGCTACCAAGCAGGTTAAGGCTATTTATCCGAACACGGCCATCCTGGTTTTAACCGGTTATGATGATGATGAATATGTTTTTGCCCTTCTGGAGGCGGGAGCGGCCGGTTACCTCCTCAAGGAGTCCAGCGGTGAGGAATTGATAGATGCCATACGCCAGGTAATGACAGGCGAACCGGTGCTGCATCCCAAGATAATGAAGAAGGTGTTGAACCGGCTGAGGGCTCCGGTTGAAGGGCAGCACGTGCAGACGCCCGGAGAGGTATTGAGCGACAGAGAGATGGAAGTATTGAGGTTGGCGGCCAAAGGCATGAGCAACATGGAGATAGCCGACAGCCTGACCTTGAGCGTGAGGACAGTTCAAACTCACCTCCGCAGCATATTTAACAAGCTGGGGGTGGGTTCACGGTCTGAGGCCATAGTATACGGGTTAAAAAAAGGCTGGCTCACACTGGAGGAGCTTCCTTAAAGTCTTTGAAGCCAGGGATGTTCAATAGCCTGGCAGAAGCCCATATAACATGAGATATCCGCACAAAATATGGTTACGCCACCATTTCTGGATCATTATTGTCCTGTTTGGCATCATAACCTTATTTCTTTACCGTGACGTAATCTGGCCCGGCGGTTTCCGGTCTGATTTCTACCTTTTTAACCTGAGCCGCCACACTATTGAGCGCAACCTGTTCCTCCTCATCGCCCTCTACACCGGGTTTGTATTCGGCATATTGCCTACGCTGATTGTCATAGGCGCTTCCCTGGTTGTGATGCTGCCACAGGCGCTCTTGTATACAACCAACCACAGCGACGCCATACTCGAAGTAACTCTTGTTACCATAGCGGGTCTGGTGTTTGTTTACTGGATACATATCAAGGAGAACGACGACAGGCGGTACAGGAAGGCGGTGACTGCCCTGGAGAATACCCAGGAGCAACTTCAGGCCAGGATACGCGAAGCCCGCGCCAATGCCAGAAGGCTGGCAACACTGAACACCATATCCAACGCCCTCAGTCAATACCTAGAGCCGGCCAAGGTCATCGAAACAGCTGTAGAAATGGTGGGGGAAGTTATGGAAGTCGAGGTCATCCTGGTCTATACCATTGAGCCAAGGCAGAATGACATGATACTGACCGCCTATGAAGGTATCTCGCCGGAAAGCGCTTCGGAGCTCGATCATGTAAAGGTAGGGGAAGGGTTCAACGGAGAGGTCGCGGCCACGGGCGAAGTCATGCTTGTGCCCGATGCATCGAGCGATCCGAGGCTGACTCGAGAAGCGGTGATACGCAATAAAATACACCCCATGCTCATAGTGCCGATGAAATCCAAGGGAGAGGTAATAGGCACGCTTTGCGTGGGGATGCGGCGCCCGCGGACATTCCTCCCAGACGAGATCGATCTGCTCAGTACTATAGCTGGTCAGATAGCCTCAGCCTTAACCAATGCCAAGCTATATGCAGAGGCCAGGGAAGTCGCGGACCAGCTCTACAAGTCGGCTAGGGACTACAGAAACCTGTTTGAAAACGCCCATGACGCTATCTGGTTTCAGGACCTGTACGGTAAAATACTGGCCGGCAACAGGGCGACTCTGATGATCTCGGGCTACCCGCTCGACAAACTGATCGGCAGGAACGTCAAGGAGTTCATGGATGAGGGGATGCTCAAGCTGGGTCGGGAAGTGGGTAAGAAATTGCTAAACGGCGAACCTTTTAGCCAGCCCTACGAACAGCAGACGGTGACCAAGGATGGGATCAAGAGGACTTTGACTCTGACCACTATCCTGATGACCGTCGATGACAAGCCGGTGGGATTCCAGCATATTGCCAGGGATGTATCGGAAGAGAGGCGGATGCAGGACAACCTCCGCTACTATTTAAACCAGATCACCCGGGCCCAGGAGGAAGAGAGAAAGAGGATATCGCGTGAGCTGCACGATGATACTGCGCAGGCCCTTTTCGCCATATCCAGACAGATGGATAATTTTATCCGTGACAATGTTGGCCTGTCCCAGCAGCAGAGAATAGCCTTGCAGGATATTCGCCAGAGGATCGGCGTCACCCTCCAGGGTATACGGAGGTTCAGCCAGGACCTGAGACCCTCCATTATCGATGACCTGGGTTTGTTGCCAGCTGTTCAGTGGCTGATCAAACAGAAGGCGGAGGACAGCGGGATCGCCATTTCCTTGAGCATCAACGGCAAGGAGCAGAGGTTGTTGCCCGAGATGGAGCTGATCTTGTTCAGGATCATCCAGGAGGCTCTTAACAATATTGGCAAGCATGCTGCAGCGACGAAGGCGGAGGTCGATCTTCAATTTTCAGATTCGCAGCTTGCAGTTGCCGTCAAGGATAATGGGAAAGGATTCGACCTGCCGGAGGCCGTCGGGGACCTGTCCAATAGCGGTAAGCTCGGATTGGTAGGCATGCACGAAAGGGTTTCTCTGCTGGGGGGAAAGCTTACCATCCAGTCCAGACCCGGCCAGGGGACGGTAGTTGCCCTGAGCATCCCCCTGGGCATTTGATCTGCCACGTCAGATCAGAGGTTATCCAGGTAGTCGGACACCTCGTCACGGGCCAGGATCTTTGTGGATTTGTCCTGTAGGAGGTCAATTGCTTCTGCAGGTAGATTGTTGAGGACAACCGCGATGGGCAGGCGGTTATCCAGTTTGCGTATCTTTTTAAGCTCCTCGATCTCCTCGTCGCTGGGGAAATACACCAGCACCGCCTTTGGTTCGCTCAGCAGGAAAGTGTGCATGAAGTCTTCGGATGCCTCGGTGGTGAATACTTTGTAGCCCTTGCTCTCGAGTCCGGCTATAACGCCGCGCTGATATTCGTTGTCCTTGCTGAAGATCAGCAGGGTCCTCAGCAGTACGTTCATCCTGGCTATGATATGGTCCAGCTTGGCCTCACCCTCCACGTTAAATTTTTTAACATAAGGGATGCCGTAATACATGATCTCAACGAGTTTACCGGTTTCCTTTAGCGTGGAGGCGCCCATGGCCACAATAGGCTTTGACTTATTCATGCACGCCTGCAGCACTTCCTCGATACCGCCCGGGAGGTCCACGTCTATGATGCAGGCGTCGATATCATACTGCGTGATCTGCTGCAAAGCTGATTCCCTGGACTCGGCGGGATAGAGGGCGTAATCTGAATCGAGCAGGGCGCGCCCCAGCATGCTCATGAATTTGGCATTGCTGTCGGCGATAACGATCTTGAAGCCCATATATTAAAAAAGCCTTGGATTTTCTACGGCTACTTTATACCACGTGATGGCGGAAAATCCAGTTTAAATTGTACCTTTTTAATTATAAATGGTTCAAGAATATATGATAAGGCAGGGGCGAGGTGGGAGGCGGATTCATATTTAGTGCGGTTAAAAATTAGTGCTCATGTGTTAATATAATTATTCTATGACCGGGTATAGAATGAGCGGCAGAACCGCGATAGCGATTGTTATCGGCTTTCTCCTTTTTTTCCCTGTCCTGGCGGCATCTTGCCGTACTTCGCCCTGCCTGGATAACGCGCGCAGGCTCTATCCGGCGGTGGTAAAAATAGTGGCAGGGGATAAAATGGGATCAGGTGTAGTGGTCCATAAATCGGGTTACGTGCTGACCAGCAGGCATGTGGTAGGCGCCGAGAAAACGGCTGTCGTTACCCTGAGCAACGGGGTTGATTACACTGGCAGCGTGCTTGACACTGACAAGGAAAAGGACCTCGCCCTTATCCGCATCACAGGTGGAAAGGGGGAATTCGCCTGCGCCAACCTTGGCAGCTCGGTCGAATCGGACGGCCTTCAGATCGGTGATGCCGTGGCAATCGCAGGTTATCCGGCCTATGCGAATTCAACGTCGCCGGTTGTAACCGGGGGGATTCTATGTGCATTTCCAACAATTGAGGCGGTACGTTTCATTCAGGCCAGCGCGCAGGTGTATCCGGGCAGCAGCGGCGGGCCCATGATCAATTGCTTCGGCGAGGTAATAGGCGTGGTGAATGGCAGGTACACCAACATCGAAGCTGGCTGTAACACCTTTGCAACGGCGGTAGACGAGGCCGCCGGCCTGATGCTATTGGTAAATGGCTACGGCAGCGCAGCAGGAAGCCCTGCAGGAGCGCCGACCGTCCGGCAATCAATGCCTCCCCCTACTTGCTCTAGCGTAGGTTGCACGGTGCCGGCGTTTACCTTATCAGAATTGGACGGCAGACAAGTTTCGATCGATTCTTTCAAAGGCAGGAAGGTACTGCTGGTTTTTACCGGCACTTCCTGCCCCGGCTGTTCACAGATAGTGCAATGTATCGGGCAGGTGTATGACACGTGGCCCCGGGAGCAGTTGGAAGTGCTGATTATCGTGAGCGGGGAAAGTGATGGTGCGATAGGAGAATGGACTGCGGCCAATCGAGTAAAGTGTAAGGTTTTATCGGACTCCACCGGACAGGTAGCAGACCTGTACAAGCCCGCCGGTTTGCCCGCATCATACTTTATCAATAGATATGGCGTGATCAAGGTCAAGAGGGTTGGTCCCTGGGATAACTGCGCGGCGGGCATAGACGCGCTGCTCAGGCTCTATTAGGTGTTAACGTAAGTCAATACTTGACTTACCGGGGGGTTTGTTGTATTTTTACACCTGCAGCTAATACAAAGGCTGTTGCACCAACCAATAAATTATAGTTTAAGGAGGTAGACCCGGAAGTGTTAAAGAACAAGTCATTAGTCATCGTATCCATCCTGGTGCTCGTGCTGGCAGTAGTGGCCATGGCATGTGCGCCGGCAACCCCGCCCGCGAAGCCGGAAACCCCGGCAGCGACTCCGGAAACCCCGGCAGCGACTCCGGAAACCCCGGCAGCGACACCTGAAACTCCGGCAGTGACCACGGAGACTCCGGCAGTGACCACGGAGACTCCGGCAGCGCCCGCTCCAGAAATAGTGACGTCATTTGAAGCGGCGACTTATACTAATGAAGATCCCGGCTTTACTATCAAGTATCCCAAAACATGGGAAGCTGGTAAGGTCTCTCTACCCGGCGGAGTCTTTTATGCTAAGAGTGGCGACGACCTGGTTTATGTAGCAGTACGCCCGGCAACCGATTTTACAGCTGCAGCGACCGAGTTTCTTTCCGACCTGATCAAGCTCAGCGGTGTAGCCTTAAGTCCCAATGTTGATTCCTCAAAGACTGTGACTTTTCTTGACGGCAAAACCCAGGGGAATGAAATCATGTTATCAGCTCTGTTCGGCGCGAAGAAGGCCACTGTCTATGGCGTTATCAAAGACGGGAAGGCCATCATGGTGATGTGCGGCACCTCTCCTAAGAGCTTGGCCCTCTACAGTGAGATCGGAAAGAGCCTGGTCGTTAAATAATCGATCGGCTATCTCGAAAGAACAGCTTAGTGGTCTAAAAAGAGGCCTCTGCGTGTCACGCAGAGGCCTCTTACTTTATCCCGGTCAAATTGTGTTACAATTTGAGTGCAGCACAGGTTGAGCTGTGCTAATCAAATCGGAGGCAATAATGGGAGACAAGGGTGGCAATCCTGCGCTGGATGAATTCAGGAAGAAATACCCTGAAAAATTCGCGGGAGAAAAAGAGGTCTTCAGCAAGATACACAAGGGCGGCCGCATTTTCATCGGCACAGCCTGCGCCGAACCACAGTACCTGGTCAATGCCCTGGTCAAGTACGTGGAATCCAACCCCAAGGCCTTTTTCGACGCGGAGGTTTTACAGGTATGGACTCTCGGGGTGGCTGCCTACACGCAGGAAAAATTCAAGTCGAATTTCAGGCACAACTCTTTCTTTATCGGCGATAATACCCGTGGAGCGGTTAATCAGGGTCTGGCGGATTACACGCCGATCTTTCTCTCCCAGGTGCCGCAGCTCTTCCGACGTGGGGTTGTGCCTGTTGATGTGGCTTTAATCCAGACCTCGCTACCGGACCGCCACGGCTACCTCAGCCTCGGCATCAGCGTCGATATAGTAGCGGAGGCTGTGGAGCAAGCGCACCTGGTGATAGCCCAGGTGAACTCCAATATGCCCAGGGTGCAGGGTGACGGATTCCTGCACATAGAACAGGTTGATTACGTGCTGCCCTGCGATGAACCAGTTCTGGAGTTCGATCCACCTGTGGACGACGATATAGCCGCAAGGGTAGGTAACTACATGTCGCGCCTGATACAGGACGGCGATACCATTCAAATCGGCTATGGCAGCAGGCTAAATGCCATCCTGAGGAGCCTGTCCAATAAAAAACACCTGGGCGTGCATACGGAACTAATGTCGGACGGCATCGTTGAACTAATTAAATCAGGGGTTATAGATAATTCAAGAAAGGGGCTTGATCACGGGAAGACCGTGGCAACCTTTTGCATGGGGAAAAAGTCTACCTACGATTTCATCGATGACAATCCCTCCATCGAGTTTCGCACGATTGATTATACTAACGACCCGCTGGTAATTGCCCGGCACGACAACATGGTGGCCATCAACAGCGCCCTCGAGATCGACCTCACCGGCCAGGCCACGGCGGAATCGATCGGCAAGACCTTCTACAGTGGTGTTGGCGGGCAGGCTGACTTCATGCGGGGAGCGATCATGTCGAGAAATGGCAGGACCATACTCACCATACAGTCCACGGCCCAGGACAAGTCGGTCTCCAGGATAGTCCCATTCCTCAGCGAGGGATGCGGAGTGACCATGATAAGGGGCGATATCCATTACGTTGTTTCCGAATATGGGATAGCCTACCTGCATGGCAGGAACATTCGTGAGCGCGCAATGGAATTGATCGCCATTGCCCACCCGAAATTCCGCCCGTGGCTGATCGAAGAGGCCAAGAAACTCAACCTGATATACAAAGATCAGGCCTTTGTACCGGGAAAGCGCGGGGAATACCCGGAATCACTGGAGACAGCCAGGACAACTAAATCCGGGCTGCAACTGATTTTCAGGCCGGTCAAGATCAGTGACGAAACTCTTATCAAGGATTTCTTTTACTCGCTGTCGGACCAGAGCCTGTACCGCCGTTTCATCTCCAGCAGGAAGGACATGCCGCACGAGAGGCTGCAGGAGTTCGTAATCATCGATTACACGCAGGAATTGGTCATCCTTGCGATGAGGGGAAGTGAGGAGGATGAAGAAGTTGTTGGAATAGGGCAGTACGGGATCGGGCAGGATGTGCACAGCGCCGAGGTGGCATTCGCGGTGCGGGATAAAGACCAGAGGCAGGGCATCGGTACTGAGCTATTGAAATACCTTGTGTACCTCGGCAAGAGAAATGGTCTGCTGGCCTTTGTGGCAGAGGTGCTGTACGAGAATAAGCCCATGCTGACAGTATTCGAGAGGGCCGGTTTCAAGGTTACGAGCAGCGGTTCAGGCCTGTATTATCTAAGCCTGGATCTATGAATAAGATATTTAATGATAAGCTAAGGAGGGCAGTTTTATGGATCTATCCTGGTGGCGCGACCTGGCGATTGTAGTTTGGGCTGGCATAGCCACGGTCGCCCTGGTATTCGTTTGCATCATTGTTCTTCTCCTGTACAGAAGGCTCGTCCCCCTGATGAAGTCTGCCGATACGGTGCTGGAGTCTGCCGATACCGTTGTTAACAAGGTTGGAGACGTTGTCGATTACACCAGGCAAGAAGTGATCAGCCCTGTTGTGCAGCTTGGCAGCGCGGTGCAGGGTATAGCGCAGGGCATTACCCTGATAGTCGATCTTTTCAGGAAAAAGGAGGCTTAACATGAACAAGGATTCCGGGGCAGGTTTTTTCACGGGCCTTATGGTGGGGGCGCTGATAGGTGTAGTAGTGGGCTTTCTCTATGCGCCGCAAAGCGGCTCTGAGACTCGCAGGGTCGTCAAAGAGAAAGCAGCTACTTTGAAGGAAGGCGCCTCTGCAGCGGCCGGCAAGGTCAAAGAAGCGGCCCGTAGCCGCATAGCCAGTGAAGAGGAATAGAACATTTTTCCGGGCGATACCCTGTGAGTGCACTAGCACTACAGCTTGCGTGCTGCACATATGTTCCTGTGTCCGGGTGCGCAAAGACGATACACTCTCATTAGAGGAGGGAATGATTTGACGACGGAAAGCAGCCCGTTCAAACGGTACTGGCGTCCTGTACTTATACTTTTAGCCATAGCGCTGGTGCTCTGGCTGGCTTGGGTATCCATGGCGGTGCTCATTCCCTTTCTCATAGGCATATTGCTGGCCTACCTGTTGCTGCCGCTGGTCCAGTGGATGGAACGCATTTTGCCGCCCCGCGGCAAGGCTGCCAAGGCCAGGCGGGTTATATCCATTATTATCGTGTTTGTCATTTTCACCGCAGTTCTGGTATTCTTCGCCGTTTATATCGGTTCTGCACTGGGGGCAGCTTCAACGGTGATGCTGGACAAAGCGCCGCAGTTCATGCAGCACGGGCTTGATCAGTTCAGCAACTGGCTCAAAGAATTTAAAGGCGGTCTGCCCCAGGCGATCGCTGACAGGTTTCAAGACTGGTTCTCACAACTGGGGCCCCGGGCCGCGAAGTTTTTGCAGGATTTTGTTGTGGGCAGTATGGCCGTTATCCCGGCGAGCATGCCGACCATACTTGGATTTTTCACTCTTCCTTTCTTCCTGTTCTTTGTACTGATGGATTATGAATCATTCCGCAAGTTTTTTTACGACTCGATGCCCTCCAGCGCGGCGCGGCGCGCCGGAGACATCCTCAGCATAATAGGGAACGTCATGGGCCGTTATATCCGGTCCACTATTATATTGAGCATCATTGTCGGCGGCATGGTATTTATCGGCCTGGCCATCCTGCGGGTAGAACACGCGCCGGCGCTGGCCGCTCTGACGGCTCTGACGCAATTTATTCCCATCATCGGCCCGGTCGTAGCGGGGTTGATACTTCTGATCATGGTGTTGGCCCTTCAGCCGCATCTGGTGGTCTGGGCCTTGCTGGTATTTATAATTGCCCAGTTATTGCTTAATTCCATCTTCGTTAACTGGATACAGGGAAGATACATGCAGATGCACCCCGCTATCATTATGGTGCTGCTTGTTGTGGGTGGCTACGTTGCGGGGTTCTGGGGTATGATACTGGCGCTACCGGTAGGCGCGACCATATGGGAGATCATCAAGTACTTCCGCAGCGAGCAGATCAGCGAAAAGCTTGAAACCTGAGCAGAAACCTGAACATTAACAGAAACCTGAACTGAGCTTGACAGTCAAAATTCCATAATGTATCATTCCAGGTTGGTTGTGCCACGTCCGGGGACTGCTACCTTTTCAGCTTTGTCAGTTAGGGCAGGCACATAACCGGATGTCCTCTCGGTTTACATAATATGGGTTCGATCTAAAATACTATAGAAATTTATACAAGGAGGATCAGCAAAGCTAAGTATGGCAGACAAACCTGAGGAGAAAAAGGCGACAATCACCTCTATGTCGGTGGAGAACAGGAAGTTCCCGCCCTCCAAAGAATTCACCAAGAACGCTTACATCAAGAGCCTGGCGGAGTACAAGAAGATCTACAAGCGCTCCATAGATGATATGGAAGGCTTCTGGGCGGAACAGGCGGCCCAGATCGACTGGTACAAGAAATGGGACAAGGTACTTGTCAGCGATTTTAAAAATGGCAAGCACGAATGGTTCGTGGGCGGTAAGCTCAATGTTTCCTATAACTGCCTTGACAGGAACCTGACGACCTGGCGCAAGAACAAGGCCGCTATCATCTGGGAAGGAGACATCGGCGATTCCCGCACCTACACCTACGAGCAGCTCTGGTATGAGGTCAACAAAGCAGCCAATGTGCTTAAAAAGCATGGCATTAAAAAAGGTGACCGCGTTACAATTTATCTCCCCATGATACCGGAGCTGGCCATCGCGATGCTGGCCTGCACCAAGATCGGCGCTATCCACTGCATCGTCTTTGGCGGTTTCAGCGCAGACGCGTTAAAAGACAGGATCGTTGACAGCGAATCAACTCTGCTTATCTGTGCAGATGGCTATTACCGCGGCGGCAAGGTCGTCAACAGCAAAGCCAATGCCGACCAGGCTCTGCAGTCCTGCCCGAAATGCAAGAAATTAATCGTCGTCAACCGTGCCAACAACAATGCCCCGATGGTTGCTGGCCGTGATGTGGCCTGGAACGACGAGATGGCACAGGACGATGTCAAGAAACCCTGCGAACCAGAAAAGATGGATGCTGAAGATCCGCTGTTCATCCTTTACACAAGCGGCAGCACCGGCAAACCCAAAGGCGTGCTACATACTACCGCCGGCTACCTGCTCTACTGTATGACCACGTTCAAGTGGATCTTCGACTATAAAGACGAAGATACCTTCTGGTGCACGGCTGATATCGGCTGGGTCACCGGACACAGCTACATAGTGTATGGTCCACTGGCGCAGGGCGCTACCAGCGTCATGTTCGAAGGTGTTCCCAACTATCCCAAGCCCGACAGGTTCTGGGACATCATTGAGAAATACAAGATCAATATCCTCTATACCGCGCCCACCGCTATACGCGCAATAATGAAGGACGGAGATGACTGGGTCAAGAAACATGACCTCAGCTCACTCAGGCTACTCGGTACAGTCGGCGAACCGATCAATCCCGAGGCCTGGATGTGGTACTACAACACCATCGGCGGCGGCCGCTGCCCGATCGTTGATACCTGGTGGCAGACCGAGACCGGCGGTATACTCATCACACCGCTGCCCGGCGCCTGGCCGATCAAACCCGGTTCAGCCACCCTCCCGTTCCCCGGCGTTGCTTGCAAGGTTATCAGGGAGGACCGCACTCAGGCCGGAGTTAACGAAGGAGGTTCGCTTGTCATCGAGAAACCCTGGCCGGGCCTTATGCGTGGGGTTTATAATGATCCCGAGAGATTCAAGAACACCTACTTCATTCAGAATCCGGGCGTTTACACCACCGGTGACGGCGCCAGGGTTGACGAAGATGGGTACTTCTGGCTGATGGGCCGCATCGACGACGTCATTAACGTGTCAGGTCACAGGATCGGCACCGCGGAAGTCGAGAGTGCCCTGGTTTCCCACCCGAAAGTTGCCGAGGCCGCTGTAGTCGGCATGCCTCACGACATCAAAGGACAGGGCATTTATGCCTATGTGACTTTGAAGTCGGGTGTAGAGAAATCGGATGAGCTCAAGAAAGAACTTGTTGCTCATCTCCGCAAGGAGATCGGCCCGATCGCTTCACCGGACAAGATCCAGTGGGCTGACTTCCTGCCCAAGACCCGCAGCGGCAAGATCATGCGCAGGATCTTGACCAAGATCGCTGCCAACGATGTTTCCAACCTGGGCGACACTTCAACCCTGGCTGATCCCAGCGTCGTGGACGACCTGGTCAAAAACAGGGTCTAATAGAAATACTAAAACGGCGCTGCCCAAAAAGCAGCGCCGTTTTCTTACTACCGGTTTCGGTTATTATTTAGGAGGTAAGTAAAGCATAATGGCTTCAGAAACAAAGTTATTCGGCATGCCAGAGGAAAAGGGGCGATGGATATTCGTGGTGCTTGGATTCATCATCAATCTCTGCCTTGGCAGTGTTTATGCATATAGTGTATTTAACGTCCCTGTCAGGAAACTGTTTGATATCGGAGCATTTGATAGCGGATTACCCTTTATGGTGTTCCTCGCCTTTTTCGCTGGTATTTTCCCGTTTAGCGGCAGGTTACTGGAAAAAGTCGGCCCCAGGAAGCTGGGCATTATCGGCGGCGTCATCGTAGGACTGGGATGGATACTATCCGGTATTCTGCCGGCGATGATACCAAGCATCTGGACACTGATTATTACGTATGGAGTTATTGCAGGATCGGGCGTCGGCCTTGCCTACAGTGGTCCTATTCAGGTTGCTACCAGATGGTTCCCCGATAAAAAAGGCCTGGCGGTAGGTTTAACTGTGGCCGGTTTTGGCGGATCACCTTTCGTTAGCGCCTATGTGGCAAAAGCGCTCATTGATTCTGTAACCGTTTTACCCACATTCCTTTATCTCGGCATCGTATTCCTGATATTAATAATCTTGCTGTCTATCCCCTTGAAGTTCCCTGTAGCGGGTTGGAAACCTGCCGGATGGACTCCCAAAGCAGGCGCTGCCGTTGCTTCTGCTGATTATAATAGTTCCCAAATGTCAAAGACATCCTCATTTTGGGGACTTTTTAGCTGCTTCACTATAGGTTCACTGGCAGGCTTGATGGCTATAAGTATCTCCAGTCCCGTCGCAACGGGAATCATTAAACTTGACTCTGCAATTGCAGCAATTTTGGTTTCTGTGTTTGCCATATTCAACGGGGGTGGTAGACCGTTGTTCGGTTGGATAACGGACAGGATAACTCCGAGATATGCGGCAATCCTGTCTTTTGTAATTATCCTTCTGGCGTCAATCGGAATGATGTTTGCCGGTCCGGGTACCGCGGCCCTCTATATAATATGTTTCGCAGGGTTCTGGCTGTGCTTGGGCGGTTGGCTGGCAATTGCGCCGACCTCTACAGCTACTTTCTTCGGGATCAAATTTAATGCCAGGAATTATGGCATTATGCTGCTGGCCTATGGCATCGGCGCCATCCTGGCCAATTTCATTTCCGGTTTTGCCAACGACCTGTTCGGATCATATCTGAGGGCCTTTATTCCGGTCGGTGTGCTGGCCTTTGCGGGTATTTTCATTGCATTCTTCCTCATGAAGCCACCGAAGAAAATCAGTTAGCCACGAATTTCTGCAATAGAGATCTTAATGGGCGGCAGGCACTGATGCCTGCCGCCCACTTATGTGTATTTCTATACCCCTCTTGCAGGTGCTAAAATTAGTCCCTGCGGTAAAAATATGTCTACTGATGCAATCGAGGTCAGAGGTGCGCGGGAGCATAACCTTAAGAACGTGGATGTCAGCATCCCGCGGGACAAACTGATTGTCATAACCGGCGTTTCGGGCTCAGGCAAGAGCTCGCTGGCCTTCGACACCATCTATGCCGAAGGTCAGCGGCGTTACATCGAGTCGCTTTCGGCATACGCAAGGCAATTCCTGGGACGTATGGATAAACCGGACGTCGACTACATCGAGGGGCTGAGCCCGGCAATATCCATCGACCAGAAGGGGCCGTCTCACAACCCGCGCTCCATAGTGGGAACGGTGACCGAAGTGTACGACTACCTGCGCCTGTTATTTGCCCGGGTGGGCAGGCCCCATTGCCCGCAGTGCGGCAGGGAGATCGCCCGCCAGACGGTGCAGCAGATCGTGGATTCGGTGCTCGCGATTAAGCCGGATTCACGCATAATGGTGCTGGCGCCATTGATCCGGGACAGGAAGGGTGAACATCTCCAGGTATTCGACGATTTAAAGAAAGCCGGGTTTGTACGTGTGAGGGTCGATGGGTATGTGCGCGACCTCTCTGAAGTTATCAAACTGGATAAGAATAAAAAACACACGGTGGAAGCCGTTGTAGACCGTATTATGACAGGCGATGAGAGCAACCGTGCGCGAATAGCCGATTCTGTTGAGACTGCGTTAAAACTGGGCGCGGGAGTTGTGTTGGTGTCCATCGCCGAAGGAGACGAGATGCTCTTCTCTGAGCATTTCGCCTGTGTTAATTGCGGGATCAGTATGGGAGAGATCGCGCCGCGGTCATTCAGCTTCAACAGTCCGCACGGCGCCTGCCCGGGCTGTACCGGCCTTGGTATCAAGCTCGAGATCGATCCTGACCTGGTCATCCCCAACAGGGAGCTGACCATTGCGGAAGGGGCTATCAGACCGTGGGCTACTTACTCGTGGTATATCAATCAACTCGAAGAGGTGGCGCGGCAGTACGATTTCTCGCTGCGCATTCCCGTGAAAAAGCTTAGCAATGATCAGTTGAACCTGGTGCTGTACGGTGAACACCCGGATCGCCACCGGTACCGTTATCGTTTCGGCAAGGTCCGTGAGTACGCGGTCGGTTTTGAAGGTGTTATACCAAACCTGCAGCGCCTGCACAGGGAGACGGAGTCCGAAAGCAGGCGGGTCGAGATCGAAAGGTACATGTCCGCATCCCCCTGCACGGTTTGCCGGGGTAGTAGGTTAAAGCCCGAATCGCTGGCGGTTAAGATCGACGGGAAAAATATTATGGATGTCACGTCCCTGTCGGCCATCGATGCGGGGGCATGGGTTCAGTCCATTGCGGGCAGCCGTGGCGGCAGGCCGGTTTTAACCGCTAACGAGCAAATGATCGCGCGGCAGATAATAAAGGAGATAAACGCACGGCTGGGTTTTCTCAGGGACATAGGCCTTGGATACCTTACTTTAGACAGGGCTTCTGCCACATTAAGCGGCGGTGAAACACAGAGGATCAGGCTGGCAACCATGATAGGAAGCGGATTGATGGGCGTGCTGTATATTTGCGATGAGCCGACCATAGGCCTGCATCCGGCCGATATACACCGTCTGATAAACACGCTCAAAAAGCTTCGTGATCTGGGCAACACGGTCATAAGCGTCGAGCATGACGAGGGCATGATGCGCGCGGCTGATTTCATCGTTGACCTGGGCCCGGGCGCAGGCGAGCACGGCGGCCGTATTGTTGCTGCCGGCAGTATCCAGGATGTGATGAAGGCAGATGAGTCTGTGACCGGACAGTATTTGAGTGGCGCCCGGAATATATCCACGCCGTCAGGCCGCAGAGAGGGGTCCGGCAAATACCTAGTCATCAGGAAGGCAGGGGAGAATAACCTGAAGGATATCGACGTTAAGATTCCGCTTGGTAAGCTGGTCTGCATCAGTGGTGTCTCGGGAAGCGGTAAGAGTACACTGATGAACGACATACTGTATAAAAAGCTGGCACAGGTCTTTTACCAGGCAAGGGACAAGCCGGGAAAATGCGCCGGTATCACCGGGATTGAGAATATAGATAAGGTCATTAACATCGACCAGTCGCCTATCGGGCGTACACCGCGCAGCAACCCGGCCACATATACCGGCGCCTTCACTCCCATCAGGGAGCTTTTCTCCTCAGCGCCGGAAGCGCGTGTGCGAGGCTACGGGCCGGGACGTTTTTCCTTTAACGTACGCGGCGGACGCTGTGAAGCCTGCCAGGGTGACGGTTATATCCAGATAGAGATGCAGTTTTTACCCGATGTTACCGTCCCCTGCGAGGTATGTAAAGGCAGGCGATATAATCGGGAGGCGCTGGAGATACAGTTCAAGGGGAAGAACATAGCTGACGTGCTGGACATGACTATCGAGGAAGCTACGGCCTTCTTCGCCAATTTCCCCAAGGTTAAAAATAAGCTTGTTACATTACAGGATGTGGGACTGGGCTATATGCGTCTGGGACAACCCGCCCCCACACTTTCAGGCGGAGAAGCGCAGAGGGTTAAGCTGGCATCAGAGCTGGCTCGCAGGTCTACAGGCAGGACCCTCTATATACTCGATGAGCCGACCACCGGGTTGTCATTCGCAGATATCGATTGCCTGTTGAAGGTCATCCAGAGGCTGGTGGACTCCGGTAATACGGTGATTATTATTGAGCACCACATGGATGTGATAAAGAATGCGGACTATATCATCGACCTCGGCCCTGGGGCAGGAGATGAAGGTGGTTATCTCATAGCTTCAGGCACGCCTGAAGAGGTGGCCGTCACAGAGGGTTCCGCTACCGGACGCTATTTGAAAGACGTTCTGGCCGGGCACAGCTATGCCGTCAGCCGGCCGCTTTAGAATCTTCGGGATCACTTATAAGTAATCCCGCATCCATCCAGTGTTTTTATAAACGTCACAGGTTTAAGCAGTCGATTGGCTATTCAATCTCGATATCTTTGATGCTGAGCTCGGTGCCCCCTGTGACCTGGATTTTTATGCTGCTGCATCTGGGGCACACGTACTCATATTCCTTTATGGAGAAATCAGAGCCGCAATCGTTGCAGTGCCCGCTCACGGGCACCTCTTCAATGTTCAGGTAAGCGCCACTGGCCATAGTGTCTTTAGCTACCAGGCCAAAACAGAAGGTAAGCTGAAGGGGGACAATTCCGCGCAACTCACCGGCCACAAGGTTGATCCTGGTTATCTTCGATGCGCCTTCCTCGCCGGCCGCGCTGAGCGCGATATCCAGGATATTCTGGGCTATGCCCATCTCATGCATGGCCGGCACCGCCGGATTTTTCCCGGTATCTGGCTGTCAGCCATGATACCCATTCATCCAGCCCCGTGCCGGTTGTACACGATATTTCGATGATTTCGATGGCCGGGTTTATCTTGCGGGCGTTAGCCCTGGCCACTTCCAGATTAAAGTTTGTGTACTGAAGCAGGTCGGTCTTGTTGATCAGCATCAGGGCCGACTCATGGAACATCAGGGGGTACTTAAGCGGTTTTTCGTCACCCTCGGGTACACTCAAGATCATTATCTTGAAATCTTCGCCCACAATGAATTCGGCGGGGCAAACCAGGTTCCCCACGTTCTCGATCACCAGTATATCTATCTTGTCCAGCTCCAGGTGGGGCAACGCTGAAGATACCATATTGGCATCCAGGTGGCATTCTGTCCCGGTAGTCAGTTGTATGGTGGGGATGTTGAACCTGCTGATGCGGTCGGCGTCCCGTGTCGTCTCGATATCGCCAACTATAACCCCCAGCCTGATTTTGCCTGCGAGCTTCTCCGCAGTTTTCTCAAGCAGCGACGTTTTTCCTGCCCCCGGTGAACTCATCAGGTTGAGCACCAGGTTACGGTTCTTTTTGAAGAGATGCCTGTTCTCCTCGGCTATCCGGTCATTAGCCTGCAACACATCCTGCAAAACGTTAATTTTCATATAAGATACCTCTTAACTGCTATTGTTCCGGTAAGCGCTTCGGAGGTAAGTATACAATTTTAATTGTTTGTGTGCAAAGGAAATCGCAGTCAACGTGTTTGTAATAGCACGGCCTGTTTACTTATAATTAAGCACTATACAGCAGACGGCTATAGCAGGTGCTGTAATAGATAAATATTTTATACGGACCGTACATGAATGAGAGTGCAAAATTGATTATTCCTGAGCGTATAGCGGGATTAGGTGAGCTTGCCTATAACATGTGGTGGAGCTGGCATCCGGATGCCAGGAACCTGTTCAGAAGGCTGGACAGACTGCTCTGGAAAAACACCGGTCACAATCCTGTCAGGCTGTTGAAAGAGATACCTCATCATCAACTTGTGTCCTGCTCGGAGGATACGAATTACCTGGGCAGCTACGATGCTGTTATGGAAGCTTACCGGAAGAGCCTTTCCGATAATAATACATGGTTTAACACGCGTTATCCTGAATACGCCGATAAATTAATAGCCTACTTTTCACTGGAGTTTGCCCTGCATAACTCGCTGCCTCTTTACGCCGGGGGGTTGGGGGTACTGGCCGGCGATTACTGCAAGGCGGCCAGTGATCTGGGCATACCGATGGTGGGAGTGGGTTTTATGTACCCCCAGGGCTATTTTCATCAGCAAATATCGCAGGATGGCTGGCAGACTGAGGTATATGACCAGATAAATTACGACAACGTGGCGGTTTCGCGGGTTTTAAACTCGGCTGGCAAAACGCTGACTGTTGCAGTGCCGCTGGACAATGTTTTTATCAATGTTGCTGCCTGGGTTCTGAACGCTGGCCGTGTCAAGCTGTATTTGCTGGATACAAATCTTGATGAAAATTCCCAGGCTTACCGTGGACTTACGGCCAGGCTGTATGGTGGTGACAGGGAACTGAGGTTGCTCCAGGAGCTGGTTATTGGGATCGGCGGGGTGCGCATATTGCGGGCATTGGGGCTGAAGCCCACAGTCTGGCATGCCAACGAGGGACACACTACGTTTATGCTGGTGGAGCGTTTGCGTGAGTTCATCGATTCGGGCATGACGCTGGATGGAGCGCTGAAAGCCGTGGCGGAGACGTCGGTGTTTACCACGCATACACCGCTGCCTGCCGGCAATGATACGTTCGCACCGGACATCATTGACAAGTATTTTCACAGCTACTGGGGCCAACTGGGCGTAACCCGCGAACAGTTTTTAGATTTGGGGATGAGCCAGCAGGACAGGACATCGTTCAATATGACAGTGCTCGGCCTCAAACTTGCGGGCTACCGCAACGCTGTAAGCAAATTGCACGGCGAGGTCTGTCGCAGGATGTGGCATGGCCTGTGGCCTGAAAAAACTGAATCAGAAGTGCCGATCATCTCGATAACCAACGGCGTGCACCTGCCGACATGGGCGTCCCCGCAGTTACAGGTTCTTTACAGGCAGTTCCTCGGGGATGACTGGGAGGAGCATCAGGCTGACCTAGGCAAATGGGATGGTATCAGGGATCTACCGGATGAGTTGATCTGGGCCATGCACCGGTGGCTCAAACTGAAACTCAACAGCTCTATCCTGGACCGTGCCAGGAAAAGATGGTCTTACGACCGCGTCGCCGCCATCCAGCCATTGGCTATGGGTGCATTGCTGGATGCCGAGGTACTGACCATCGGGTTCTCCAGACGCTTCACAGGGTATAAAAGAGCCAGCCTTATTTTTAAAGATGCAGACAGACTCAAGAGAATTGTAAATCGCGAAATGCAGCCGGTGCAGATTATCTTTGCGGGCAAGGCGCATCCCCAGGACGAAGATGGTAAAAGGCTGATACAGCAGGTCTATAATTATGCGAAGGATCCCGAATACGGTGGCAGGATAGCCTTCGTCGAGGACTACGATATGCGTATGGCGAGGGATCTGGTGGCCGGCGTGGATGTTTGGTTGAACACGCCGCGGGTCTTGATGGAGGCCAGTGGTACCAGCGGCCAGAAAGCATCGGTGAACGGGGCAATCAATCTAAGCGTTCTGGACGGCTGGTGGTTTGAAGGGTATAACGGCGATAACGGCTGGGCTGTGGATGAGAGGAAAGTGGTCGATTTGGCGGATCGTGACGCCTCGACCGCTAATGCTATATACGAGTTACTGGAAGACCGGGTGATACCGCTTTATTACGACCGGGACATCGACGGCATCCCTCACGACTGGATAAAGATGATGAAAGAGAGCATCCGCTCAAATGCACCGCACTTCAATACATCGCGGATGGCGGGCGAATATGTCGAGCGATTTTACCTCAAGGCCCTGGAATATGCTTCAACCAATCATCTCGAATAAACTGAATGAATAACCTTGGATTGTCCCATCTACGTATTGTGCTAAGGTAAGAAATTCAGTAATCTATTAAGAGGAATGAAAAGGCAAATGAAGAAAATTGGTGTCCTGACATCCGGCGGAGATGCGCCCGGCATGAACGCTGCTATCAGGTCAGTGGTCCGCACTGCCATATTCCACGGGCTGGAGGTCATCGGTATCCGGCGCGGATACTCGGGTTTGATAGCAGGCGAGTTCCAGAAGTTCAATCAGAGATCGGTGGCCAACATTATTCAGAAAGGAGGAACTATCCTTGAGACCTCCCGCAGCAACGAGATGCTGGAAGTGAAGGGGCGCAGGAAGGCCATAGACGCTTTGCTGTCGCAGGAGATCGAGGGCTGCGTGATTATAGGCGGTGGAGGCTCATTCCATGCCGCCCAGGACATGGGTGAGGAAAGCGACATCGCCTTTATCGGCGTGCCCGGCAGCATCGACAACGATATCTGGGGCACGGATTATTCAATTGGATTTAACACGGCCGTAAATACTGCACTGGATGCCATAGACCGCATCAGGGACACTGCCAGCGCCTTCGAAAGGATATTCTTTGTCGAGGTGATGGGAAGGAAATCCGGGTTCATCGCCCTTACTGTTGGGCTGGCAGGTGGGGCGGAGCATATCATTGTGCCGGAGATCGACATGGATATTGAGGACCTCTGCCAGAGCCTGAGGGAGAGTTTTAAACGTGGAAAAAGGAGCAGCATTATCGTCGTTGCCGAGGGCAACACGGTGGACGACACTATTAATATCGAAAAGTATGTCCAGATGCGCTTAAAAGTTGAGACTCGGCTGTGCACACTGGGCCATATCCAGAGAGGAGGATCGCCCACGGCCGCAGACAGGATACTTGCCAGCTGCCTTGGCATAGCAGCCGTTGAGGGCCTGCTCAACGGGAAAAAGGGGCACGCCGTGGGGGAGGTCAAGGGCGAGATCGTCTACACGCCTTTTAGAGACACGTGGGAAAAGAAAAAGACCATCGATGAACGTTACCTTAAATATATCCCGGTGCTGTCACAGTAGTATATTTCGATCACAGGGGCCCTGCTGCGGGCTATGTCAATCGGGCAGCCAACTGAGGCAGGCAAACGGGAAAACCCTATCATATTTGTAATAGACTGAGGAGGTTTAGCCATGGAGATAGTTAAATGGTTCGAGGACCTCGGCAAGGCTGATGTCAATAAGGCCGGTGGGAAAGGGGCCAACCTTGGTGAGCTGGTAAAGGCCGGTCTCCCGGTGCCACCGGGATTCGTGGTGACTGCGCAGGCATATCTGCTATTTAACACAGAGAGCGGGCTTGCGCAGAAGATAGTACATGCCATGGAAGGGATCAATGTCGATGATACCGCTGCGCTTCAGGCCAAGGCCAGGGAGGTGCAGGAGATGATAATAGGTACGGAGATGCCGGCCAATATTAAGGGTGAGATCATCAAGGCATATGAGGAACTTTCCAGGCGGGACTCAGCCAGGGCGCTGTTTGTGGCAGTGAGATCCTCGGCCACCATGGAGGACTCGGAACAGGCATCGTTTGCAGGGATGAATGCTACTTTTCTCAACGTTCATGGCAAGGAGGACCTTGTCAGGAAGGTCAAGGAATGCTGGGCTTCATTATACGGGGCAAGGGTTATATTCTACCGCGCTAAGAAAGAGTTCCTGGATGAGCCCGTGATTGCGGTGGTAGTACAGAAAATGGTCAACTCCGACAAAGCGGGCGTCATGTTTACCGCCAATCCCAGCAATAACAACATGAGCAGCCTGGTTATCGAGGGCGCCTTCGGCCTGGGTGAAGTTGTGGTGGGTGGGCAGGTGTCGCCCGATTACTACGAGGTGGAAAAAAACGGCCTGAAGGTAAAGGACACCAGGGTATCGCATAAAAACTTCAAGATTATACGTGACGAAAAAGGCAGGAATAAGAGCGTTGACTTGAGCGATAAGGAAGCTGAGCAGCCGGTGCTCAGCGATGCCGAGGTGCAGGAAATCGCCAGGCTGGGCATGAAGATCGAGCAGCACTACGGAAGTCCCCAGGATACCGAGTGGGCCATGGAAGGCGGGAAGGTCTACATGGTCCAATCCAGGCCGATAACCACCCTGATCAGGGCTGCCGACGTCATAGCTGACAAACACGACGCAGAGGAGAGCAGGGAGTTGATCAGGGGTCTGGGGGCAGGCCCGGGCCGCGGCAGCGGAGAAGTCCGCGTCCTCGCCTCGCCGGACAAAGATGACGGGTTCGAAAGTGGGGATGTGCTGGTCGCTGCGATGACCACGCCTGACTGGGTACCTTTGATGAAAAAGGCCTCTGCCATTGTCACGGACGGTGGCGGCATGACCTGCCACGCGGCCATCGTGTCGCGTGAGATGGGGCTTCCCTGCGTGGTTGGGACCCGCAATGCAACCAAGATTCTCAGCGATAAAATGCTGGTAACGGTGGATGGGACGCACGGGATTGTTTATGAAGGGAAGCTTAAAGAGGATAAGAAGGCCGAAGAGCCGGGCACACAGGTGTTGGCCAAGACGGCCCCCATTGTTACGGCAACCAAACTGTACGTTAATCTGGCAATGCCGCACGAAGCGGAGAGGATAGCCAAAGAAGACGTGGATGGCATAGGTCTGCTCAGGGCCGAGTTCATGGTCATCGATGCCTGCGACAGCGTGCATCCAAGGCAGCTGATGGAAGAGGGCAAGAGCCACCAGTTTATCGATGCCATGGTCAGAAAACTGCGCATATTTACACGCGCGTTCTATCCCAGGCCTGTTATTTACAGGGCTATCGATTTCCGCACCAATGAATTCCGTAACCTGCGGGGTGGGGACAAGTACGAGAGCGTTGAGCAGAATCCCATGATTGGCTTCCGCGGCTGCTACAGGTATGTACTGAACCCCGACCTTTTCGAGCTCGAGCTGAAGGTCATTCAGAAGGTTCGCGAGCTGGATAAAAATCTTCATCTCATGATCCCGTTCGTAAGGACACTGTGGGAGTTCAAACGCTGCAAACAGATCATCGATGACAGCGGGCTGCTGGATGACCGGGAGATGCAGCTCTGGGTAATGGCGGAGGTTCCTTCCGTAGTCTATTGGCTTGAAGACTACGCCAGGGCGGGTATCCACGGCGTATCCATCGGGTCAAACGATCTCACCCAGCTTGTGCTGGGCGTAGACCGGGACAGCGAGATTTGCTCCCCTCTCTATGACGAAAGGGACAAGGCTGTGATGGAGGCTATAAAATCTATTGTTAAGACCTCACAGAAGATGGGCATCACCTGTTCCATATGTGGCCAGGCGCCCTCCAACTACCCGGACTTTGCAGAAAAGCTGGTCGAATGGGGGATTACCTCTGTATCGGTAAACCCGGATGTGATAGACCGCACACGGCATAATATCGCCGCCGCCGAACAGCGCGTATTGCTCAAGGCGGCCTTAAAGATGAATGCCGGCCAGGAATAGTATAATAGTATAAGCGGCAATAATTGCGGGATAACTGCTATTTTGTGCAGCGGTTATCCCGCTTTTATTATTTTTGCATATGAATAATATTCGCAATTTCAGCATAATCGCCCACATAGATCACGGCAAGTCCACACTGGCCGATCGCATCCTCGAGATGACGGGCCTGGTCAGGAAGACAAGCATGGAACAGATGCTGGACAGCATGGATCTTGAGAGGGAGAGGGGCATCACCATCAAGGCCAAATCGGTCCGGATTCCCTATATGTCGGCAAATGGGAACGAGTACATATTAAACCTCATAGATACGCCCGGCCATGTCGATTTCAATTACGAGGTATCACGCAGCTTGAAAGCGTGCGAGGGGGCCGTCCTGCTGGTGGATGCGACACAGGGAGTGGAAGCCCAGACCATCGCCAATGCCAACCTGGCCCTCGATGCCGGTTTGAAGATCATCCCCGTGATAAACAAGATTGACCTGCACAATGCCATGATTGACGACTGCAGCCTGCAGCTCTATACCATGCTGGGACTTGGCATCGAAGATATACTCCACGTATCGGCCAAAGATGGGCGCGGGGTAGCCGAGCTGCTTGAGGCCATCGTGGAGCGGATACCTCCCCCCTCAGGAAGCGTATCCGATCCGTTGAAGTGCCTTATCTTCGACTCGTTTTTCGATCCCTATCGTGGAGTCATACCGCACCTGCGCGTTTTCTCGGGGCGCCTCTCGTCCGGCGATAAAATCATGCTCAAATCCTCCGACAAGGAATTTGAGATAGAGGAGGTGGGATATTTCAGCCTGGGGCTGGTACGGTCTGAAAACCTGCATGCCGGAGATGTAGGGTATGCGGTGGCGCTCATCAGGAACGCCGGTGAGATTCACGTGGGTGATACTATAGTGGCCGCCGACCATCCGGAAGTGACCGCGGTGCCGGGCTTCAGGTTGTCCCAGCCGATGGTGTATTGCGGGGTTTATCCCATCATAACCAGCGATTATGCCAAGCTGGGGGCCGCCCTCGAGAAATTCAAGCTCAACGACTCGTCAGTAGTTTTTGAAAAAGAGAATTCAGCCGCGCTGGGGTATGGGTACCGCATGGGGTTCCTGGGGATGCTGCATATGGAGATAGCGCTCGAAAGGTTAAAGCGTGAATATGAACAGGATATCATAGCCACCATGCCCTCCGTTATCTACCGGGTCATTCGCAAGGACGGTGAAGTCCTCATGCTCGATAATCCCTCCAAGTTCCCCCCGGAGGGGGAGATAGACCACATCGAAGAACCCGTTATCAGGATCAGGATTATCGTGCCGTCGGATTACGTGGGGCCTTGCATGGAACTGTCCGATGCCAAGCGCGGCGTATTGATAGGTATAGAGCACCCCGATGACCGGCGCTCCATCCTGGTGTACGACCTGCCGCTGGCCGAGATGATCACAGATTTTTATGACAGGCTCAAGAGCGTCAGCCGCGGCTATGCCAGCATGGATTACGAGATGAACGGTTACCGGGCCGGCGACCTGGTGAAGGTGGATATACTGGTCAACAACGGGTCGGTGGACGCCCTTTCATATATTGCGCCCAGGGAGGGCGCAGCCGTGAGGGGTAGGGCGCTCATACATAAATTGAGCAAGACCATACCCAAGCACCTCTTTAAGATTCCCCTGCAGGCAGCCATCGGTGCGCAGGTTATAGCCAGGGAGGACATCTTTCCCCGGCGCAAAGATGTGCTGGCCAAGTGCTACGGCGGCGATATAACACGAAAAAGGAAGCTGCTGGAAAAACAGAAAGAAGGCAAGAAAAAGATGAAGATGGTAGGTTTTGTGGAAGTTCCGCAGGAAGCGTTCCTGTCGCTTATGAAGATAGAGGATTAGTCTGCTGCCATGCGCGGACTCTATATTCATATACCTTTCTGCGTCAGTAAATGCTTTTACTGCGATTTCTACTCTATAACTGCTGTGCCTGAACTGATGGACAGGTATATCGATGCATTGCTTACCGAAGCCAACAGCTATATGGGACTGAGCTTCACAACGCTTTATATCGGGGGCGGCACGCCCAGCCTTTTAGGGTCCGCCAGACTGACGAAGCTTGTCGAAGGCCTTTCGCGGAGATTTGACCTTGAGGATTTGAAGGAGGCGACCATCGAAATCAACCCGGAGTCCGCCGGCAGGGATTTGCTGGAAACTGCATATAATCTAGGTATCAGGCGGGTCTCCATAGGGGCACAATCATTGAACGCGGATGAGCTGAGAAAGGCCGGACGGGCGCACGATAGGCGGCAGGTATTGGAGACTATTGATATCGCATTACACAGCGGTTTTCATAACATATCGGTTGATGTCATGATTGGCTTGCCCGGACAGACTATGCAGAGCCTTTGCAATACGCTGAATATATTGATCGCCGCGGGGATTAACCATATCTCGGCCTACTGTCTTTCCATAGAAGAGGGTACTGCTTTTTTCAGATGTCCTCCCCCGGATTTGCCGGGTGAAGATGACCAGGCCTGCCTTTTCCAATCGGCTGTGGATATTCTGGCGGCGCACGGCTTCGCGCATTACGAGATTTCCAATTTTGCCCTGCCGGGCAGCGAATGCCTGCACAATCTCAATTACTGGAGAGGAGGTGAATATCTTGGACTGGGCGCCGCTGCAGCGTCGCACACCGGGGGTGAACGTTTCAGGAATGCCGCTTGCCTGGAACGGTATCTTGAAGATCCGTTATCTATCAGGGAAGCGGTGGAGAGGCTGGATGAGGGGCGCAAGGCTGGGGAGGAGGCCATGCTGCGCCTGCGCCTGCTTGCAGAAGGGCTGGATATAAAGGAAATGGCCGGCAGATACGGGCCGGATGCCCTCAAAAGTCTGGAAGCCAGGCTGGATCAACTGGTCAGCCGGCGGATGCTGGTCAGGAACGGCCATGCTTTCCGGTTGCCACCTGGAAGTGCACTGACGTCGAACAGCGTTTTTGTCGATGTCATCGGTTAATGTGGGGTGGAGAGGCGGCCGTAAATTACCAGATACCCGGTACAAGGGACTTGCGTCCGGCCGGGTAATCGGGGAAGTGATCATGGTACCAGGCGTGGTGCGACCTGGCGCGCGGCGCGAGGTTGGCCACAGTCCAAAGGGCAAAGCTCAGACCAGCCAGCGACCATGTGGCCAGCGCCCATCCGGTCCAGATCATGATCTCGCCGAAATAGTTGGGACAGGATATCAGGTTATATAGGCCGCCCCGCGGGATTCCATAGCCGGTCTCACCAGGTTTACGCAGTTCAGCCAGGATGTAATCGGCATGTCTGTTTATCACGAAGCCCGCGATGAAAAGTGCGGCGCCCACGATAAATCTCGGGTCGAACAACCAGCGGTCGGGGTAACCGCCCGACAACGTGAATACATAGTATCCGTTCAGCCAGGCATTCATCAGGTTAAAGAAAATACCTGAAAGCGCGATGGAAAGCGGCATCTTATCGTGCGAGCTCTTAAGACTGAAAGGATAGATGAAGGCACGGTGGATGTAGTGGGCCTCCCACATCAGCAGGAAGATAACGGAGGTAATTGAAAGCGGCGCTTTTCCCAGCACAAAACACAGGGCGAATATGATGGGTGAGCAGGCTTCCATGATGACCCAGCCGAGCTTGCTGTCCAGGGCAGGTCCCCATCCGCCCTTGATATGGCGCCCGTAGGGCGCGGCGATGAAGAAAAGGCTGGTAAAAATAAGGGGAGACAGCACCAGCCAGGCGATTAAAATTATATTGTAAATGGCATCTGAGGTCATATTATTACCTCTATTGACGCCCTTTACTTTTTATGAAACCGTTGTCCGTAAACCACCTGATGGTATCGGCCAGGGTTTCACTGACAGGCCTCGGTTTATATCCCAGTTCCCGTGTAGCTTTAGCGTGGCTGACATTGCGGTTGCCGGCGAGCGCCCTTAAAGAAACGCTGGTGAAAATAGGCCTGGCGCCGGCCCATTGCGATACTGCCGTCACGACGGGGGCACAGGCCCTGGCTAGCGGTAACGGGCAAACCAGCGCAGGGGTCCTCCGGCCCGTTATCTGTGAAACGATGGCAGCCGTCTCCCGTATAGACAACCACGTGCCGGAAAGCAGGTAATTCGCTCCTGGCGGCGCTGCCTGCTCGGCCTTTATTGCGCCCTCGGCCACGTCCCTGGCGTCCACCCAGTCGAAACCGCCTTCCAGCAGCGCGGGGATTCTACCCTCGGCCATCATGATCAAAGCCTGCCCGAAATGAGACGGCTTGTAATCGTAAGGGCCGATAACACCGGTAGGATTGATTATTATCGCGTTGATCCCCTCCCCGGCGGCCTGGCGCACCAGCCTTTCGCCGGCAGCCTTGGAAAAGTCGTATGGCGCGGACCCGAGCGACTCGACCAGGGGCCGGGTCTCATCGATAGGTATATCAAGCGGTTCGTTGCAGAGGGAGTGGATAGAGCTGAAATGCACCAGCCGCTTCACGTTATTGCGTCGGCATGCCTCTATCACGTTGCGGGTGCCCTCGACGTTCACTGATGTGCAGCGGCCGCTGTCAGTCATCAGCAGGGATATGTAAGCTGCCAGGTGGTATACGACCTCAGCGCCTTCCAGTGCCCTGTCCAGCGAATGTGCGTCATTGACATCGCCGCTGCGATGCTCAATTTTCAGACCCTCCAGGCCGAGCGTGCTGTTATGCGCTATGATACGAACGTCCCTGCCTCGGGTGATCAGGGCGCGGACAAGGTTGACGCCGATATGGCCTGATGCTCCTGTTACGGCAGTAATCATGACTGCGTTGCCGAACCGTTTAAAAGTAAACTGCAGCAAGTTTAAATAGGCGGCAGCGCCATGTCAAATACAGGTATGCGGATGATATAGCATATACGAACAGGTACTTTGATAAAGCTGTCTCATATTGCTATTATAAATGCCATGTCTAAAACAAGTTCATTTACGCTGGATGAGCTATTCCACCCGCGTAGCGTGGCCATAGTTGGGGCATCTCCCGAAAATCACATGTCGTTTGCAGCCTGGGCTGTGGGCTCGTTGAAGGACGCCGGTTTTCCTGCTGTCTATCCTGTTAACCCAAGGCACAGTGAGGCCTACGGTCTGACCTGCTACCCGTCGGTTTCGGCCATACCCGGCCCGGTGGACCATGTTATCGTATGCATTCCGGCCGAGAGATCGATGGACGTCCTTGACGATTGTGCAAGGAAGGGAGTCATGTCGGTGCACTTCTTCACTGCAGGGTTCAGCGAGAGCGGCGAGCAGAGCCGCGTCGAGCTGGAGCGGGCCATGCTACAGAAGGCGCGCGACGGCGGGTTTCGTATTATCGGCCCTAACTGCACGGGCCTTTTTGTGCCCGAAGCCAGGTTGACCACAGCCACCCGCATGCCGATGCAACCGGGGGATATCGCCTTTATGTCGCAGAGCGGGGGGCATTCCCAGGATATGCCCCTTCACGCCGGACCCAGGGGATTGCGGTTCAGCAAAGTCATCAGCTACGGCAATGCGCTGGATATCGGGGAATGTGAATTGCTGGAATATTTCACCAACGATACTGAGACAAGGATCATAGCCGCCTACATCGAGGGTGTAAGGGAAGGCAGCCGTTTCCGGAGTGTGCTTGAGAGGGCGGCTGCTGTCAAGCCGGTAGTGATATACAAAGGCGGTACCACGGAGGCTGGGCTAAGGACGGCGATGAGCCACACGGCCAGCATGACCTCTTCGATAAAAGTATTCCAGGCGCTGTGCCGTCAGGCCAACGCCATACAGGTCGGCGATATACAGGAGATGATTGATGTCCTGGTTGCTCTGAGCTATGCCCGTCCTTATCCGCGCGGCAAAGGCATTGCCGTTGTGGGTGTAGGGGGTGGGCCGAGCGTTGAAGCCGGGGACCACATGGAGGAGGCAGGGCTCGAGCTGAGTGCGCTGACACCTGACGTGCAGGCGCAGCTTAAGGATTTGTTGCCCAATGCAGGCGCCATCTTCACCAATCCGCTGGATGCCACTAACCTCATGTACCCGGACGTGATCTACAAAACGTTGAAGGTGATCGGCGGTTCGCCGCGTATTGATATGATCATGTACCACATGGGTTTCCACCCGGCGACCCGCTGGGGTGAGGGCATTTACTCCAGCGAATTCTTCCTCAAACCGGCCGCCGAAGCTTTACATAAAGCCCATGGCGAGATAAACAAGCCGGTTTTACTGGCGCTGGGCCCGGCATCGGACATGGTGGGAATGGAGGAGATGCTCAAGGTGCAGGAAGCCTTCATCCATCAGGGGTTGCCGGTCTTCCGTTCCATTGAAAAGGCGGCGCTGGCCATGGCAAGGGTGGAAGAGTGGTGGAGGAGATTTAAACCAGTTTGATTATTGAAGGATAGTATGATGCAGTCACAAAACTTTATGGGCGGACCGTTAACCTGGCAGCTTGAAGACCTTGGCAAGCGCATCAAGCTGCTCGAGGAGACGCTTACGCAGTTAAAAACGCTGGACCTGACCCTGCATGAGATGCAATACATCGTATACAGCTACGTGGAAAAAATAAGGGAAGGTGTCGTGCTCATGCAGGATGAGATCGTGGTATGGGCCAACAAGGCGGCCTGCGATATATTGGGTTATGAATATGATGAGGTGATAAATAAATCCGCCGTGGATCTGGTCCATCCCAAGTACCGCGACCTGTTCTCGGCCCGCTTCGCCATGGTGCAGGCGGGTGGTGAGATAACCGACGTTGTTATATGGCCATTCATAAGCAAGACCCGCGAGATCAAGCACATCAGGCCCTTCAGCTCGCGCGTCATGTACCTGGGCCAGCCGGCCATAATGGCATTTTTCAGTGACGTTACCGAGGAAAAAAAGATCCAGGAAGAACTGTTAATGAAGGCAGAGATGCTTGAGCTTGTTGGTGATTTGATCTACATGCTCGATACGAAGGGGGATATTAAATATGCCAATAAAGCTATGTGCGAGTCGCTGGGCTATACACTGGATGAGATCATAGGGCGGAATATTCTTGATTTTCACATCGAAGAAGACAAGAAAAGGGTCAAAATTCGCTTGAGATTGGCTACATCTAAAAATCAGGGAAAGTATAAGACAGAATATGTGAGCAAAGACGGTACCAGTATTCCGGTATCCGTGTATGGAAAGGTTATTAATCTTGGCAGCAAGGAATATATTCTCGGTGTAGGCAGGCTGATCGTGCCTGCTGATGGACCGATATAAATGCTACGGATCTGATGCACATGTGGACACAAGTGGCCCAAGCCTGTTGACTTTCTGCGGCCATTAAAAGAAACTCGTCAGTGTAAGGAACGTACAAATCAAGGGACTTTGCGAAGTGAAATGTAAACTTACTCACCCTTTGTGGACCCACCTGCCGGCACTGCTGATAATTCTGGCGGCGGCAGTTTTTACGGTGAAGGCCATGCCCCTGCCCGACCCTGCCCCCGTGCATTTCGATCTCAGCGGGCAGCCCAATGCCTATGGGTCTCCCTGGACCGGTTCCGCGCTTCTGCTCGGGCTCTCCTCAGGTTTTCTCATCCTTTCAGCCTGGCTTGACGAGCTGTGGGCGCGCCAGGAAAAGAAGAAGACCTTCAACTGGATGTCGCTCTTCGACGAGTTCGCCATCGGCAGCATGTGCGGTGTGCAGATCGCCTATATCAACACGCTGGCATCGCCGCAGCCGGTTTTTCCCTTTCCCTGGGTTGCGATGGTCACGGTCTGTGGCCTGGGGACCGGCCTTGCCGTTGCACTGGAAATCTTGCGTCCGTACCGGCATTATGAGAGGAAGTCAATTGTTGAGGATACCGGCCAGATCTCCGACGAGATAACCAGGATAATTAAGTCGGGTCAACCCCTGGCGTACCGGGAATCGCAAAACCCGCCATATGCAGGAGCGCTGGCTGTGATAGTGCCGCTGATTTTAATAGTTGCAGCGATCTTCACCTGGGCAGCGCTTGCGTGGCTGTCCGTCATACTGGGTGTAATCGCGCTGGGTATGATAAGCACCTACGGCGGTTTTTGCACACAGGTTACGCGGGATTTCATTACGGTCAGGATCGGCGTACTGGGCATAAAGTTGCTGCAGCTTAAAACGTCGGACATAGCCGCAGTGGAAGTGCATTCTTTTTCGCCCCTGCGCGACTTCGGGGGATACGGGATACGCTTTAACCGGGAGATGCAGGCCTACTACCTGCAGGGAGACCGCGGCGTCAAGATCACAGCCAGGGATGGAAAGAAATACCTGATAGGCTCCGACCACCCGGAACACCTGGCCGCGGTCATAGACCTGGTCAGGGCGTGATCTCAGCCGGCGACTGCGTTAAACGAAGTAGCGCGGGATCATGTAGCGGAGTTGCCGTAAGATGTTTCCGAAAAAGCCGGTTCGTTTCTTCTTCTTATCCATTACTTTCACCTGCATTACTTCTCGTACTTTTCGATCAGGTCAGCCGCATTCATGGCCGACGCAGTTACCACCGGTACGCCGCCGCCCGGGTGAGTGGATGCGCCCACCAGGTAAAGCCCCTTAATGGACTTGGACCTGGCTGCAGGGCGGAAGCAGATCGAGTGGGGTACATCCTGTCTCAGCGCATAGATGGCCCCCTCCGGTGAGAGCAGCCTTTTTTCAAAATCCGCCGGGGTTGAGAACTCTGCCACGCGGACATGTTCCTCGAGGCCCGGGACGTACTTCTCAGAATAATACCTGATGATCTTTTGCATGAGCCCTTTCTTCTCCGCTTCCCAGGTGGTGCCGTCCAGCTTATAGGGTCCCGGCCCCATGGTCAGGATCACGATATTATGTCCTTTAGGCGCCAGGTCGGGGTCGGAGCGCGTGGTGCAACTGATGATGCCCCACTGCTGCGCCGGGTAACGTCCCTGCTCATACTCGTCCCACCAGTACTTGTTCATCTCCTCCATGGGAATGGTGGCCAGCGTATGGTGAGATTCCAGCGGCGGATCGTAATCCACGCCCAGGTAGATGGTCGGTGTCGACATGGAGTACTCGTAGCTTTTTACGCCTGTGCGGACCATGGAGGGCAGGTGTTCTTCGCCGATCAGTTCAAGGTATAGTTTCTTGGCGTTGATATCGGATATCACCAGGTCAGCCGTGATCTCACTGCCGTCGGCCAGTATGACGCCCAGGGCCCGGCGGTCCTTCACCATGACCTTTTTGACCAGTGTATTGAACCTGGTTGTCATGCCGAGCTTCTCCCCCACACGATGGAAGGCGGCAGGTATGGCCACCATGCCGCCTTTGCTGTAATAAATGCCCTCATGTTCCGAGTAGGGTATCACCGCATACAGGCCTGGCAATATGTCGGGCGGCAGTCCCGCGTAAAAGCACTGGTATGACAGCGATTCGCGGATTTTTTCACTCTTGAAGAACTTCTTGAGCACGCCCTGGTAGCTGCCGTTGAAGAGCGGCATGTACTTGAGCATCGTGGGAGTCTGCTGAAACATGCGGACGACATCGCCCAGCGTATTGGCCGGCTTGATGAAAAATCCCTCGACCGCCGCGTCGTTGAACTCCTTCATGTATTTGCAGAAGGCGTACCAGCCTTTGACATCCTCCGGGGCGATCTTGGCGATTTCCTGCGCTGATCCCTCGATGGACTTGGGATAGCGTATTTTGGTGCCATCCTTTAGTATCACGGAAAAAATGAGGTGAGGCGGTATCAGTTCAACCTCCTGGGCAAGTGTCGTGCCCAGCCTCTGGAAGCACCAGTCCATGACTTGCACATCTTCGATAATGGAAGCGCCCAGGTCGAAATGGTACCCTTCTCTTTCGAAGGTGGAGCAGCATCCCCCCACCCTATCGCTCTGCTCAAGCAGCAGGACCTTACGTCCTTGTTTTGCCATCAGTCCGGCGACAGCCAGCCCGCCGATGCCGGCCCCTATCACGATTACGTTATAGTCAGACATGCGCTACCTCCCTACGCTTAAGATACATTAATTGACCAGTCAATCTATAATAATAGTATCATAAGTGTACAATGAAAAGCACCTTTTGACTATTCTTAATGAAAGAGTGCAATTCCCGATGCTGAAAACAGGCCAGCAAAGTGAAAATCTGGGGGGTTCTATTTATCGTACAGTATGGTGGGCCATTGTGGATTCGAACCACAGACCCCAGTCTTATCAGGACTGTGCTCTAACCAACTGAGCTAATGGCCCTCACAAATGCAGTGTAAAGTATATAGGCTGTGTTTAAAATGTGTCAAAT
>Ga0268284_1000277_pt1 | contig 41669 bp, 45 predicted proteins | sample saktaG_14_FD_190137 | JGI IMG/M metagenome (GOLD analysis project Ga0268284, IMG submission 190137) | Saline water microbial communities from Sakinaw Lake, British Columbia, Canada - sak_2013_06_06_40m | ecosystem: Environmental > Aquatic > Non-marine Saline and Alkaline > Saline ...
GAAGAGAAGAAAATTGCGCCCGCCGGGAAGAATTGCCTTCCCAACCGGTGCCGCAACTGCCATCACTCATCCCGTTAGCCAGCCCTTCGGGCCTCTAGCAGATTAACGGAAAATTGAACGCCCCCAAAAACTCTGCCTCCAGAGAACGCGAACCCCAAGCTCAGGGCGGCTGTCGACAAACTAATTCGGGAGAGAAACGATTAACTATGGAATGGATGGCTTGGGTGTTGGCGATGCTGCCTGGTCTGGCAATGAGACGTTTACGTTCTCATCACTGGCATGTGTCGTTTTGGTGTCCACATTCTCCCATATCTCTAAGGGATAACAGGACCTTGGCTCGAAATGAAGGAGATTCCCAAACCAAAGATCGTTCTCAAAATCAAGAAATAGCCAACAGTTCAGTGCTGCCGATCAGAATGAACCTCACAACCTCAACTCCAAATCGTCCCAACTGCCTGGCGGCAGACTGAGGCGTTCCAAGAAAAATATGAAGACCCTAATTAGCACCCTAGTATTGGTATCCGCTATTCTCGCCCCGGCCGAGTCATACGAATTCAAGAAAGACTTCGTGATTTATGAAGCCGTTGTGAAGGGAAAGAAGATCACGGTCTTCCTCTCGGAATCACCCTTTGAGCCAGAGAAGCACAAAATCACTCCAAAAACCATGGTGGGGGAAGGCGACAATGCCAGGCTGGTCTGGCCCAAAGTGGATGGTCACGAGTCGGCGGGATTTAGTGAAACCGACACTTCAATCATGAAAGGTCTTCCGCATCTCACACGATTGGCAGTTTCGTTTGATGGCTCCATTGTTGAAGCGCCTAAGGAATTAATTTCCCATGTATTCTCGCCTGACACCGACACGACCTTTGACGGGGGTAGAAGATGCGGGATGATTTCGATCTCTTCAGACGCTAAAGCCGTGGTGGTCGACTTAGCCGTGGGGGAAGAGCATCGTCCGGCCACGAAGCGTTTACGTTCTCCGTGACGGGCACTTGTAGTCTTGGTGTACCTGTTCCCCCGGAACCCTAAGGCGTGAGTTCAAGCCATGGATGTCAACCGCCCATTCGCCCCTCAGCCACTCAACAATCACACCGCAATGAGGCGGTGACTGAGGCGGGTGGGACGCTCCGGTTCATCCGGCGTCTGTTCCAATGCGGCAAGTCGGCGGCGGCTCGGCCTCGGCAAGGCGGTTTGTGGCTTTCAGTTGGGCAAGGTTATTGAGAGCTGTGGCGTAGTTCGGTAGCGGCTCGCCGCCCTTGTTCTCCAAGATTTCGACTGCACGGACAAACAGAAGCTCCGCTTCGGCGATCCGAAGACCATGCTGCTGGTAGTCCAGCCGATAAAGGCACCGTAAGGGCACCCGCCCCAATGGATGTTAGATATTATTCTCCGCAAGTCTTTGATTTTAAAAGGCACGCCTGACTGGACTCGAACCAGTGACATTCCGCTTAGAAGGCGGGTGCTCTATCCTCTGAGCTACAGGCGCAATTCTTTATGATTCAATTTGTTGCGGAGATTTCCTAACTTGCTTTCGGGTTTTTGACCACCGCTTTTGACCACCGATATTGACAACGCATGATAATCCGCGCACGCTTGGGACGTGAGCGATTGGCAACATGCGGCTGAAAATCTGGTGAGACATGCGAACGGCATCTACTACCTGCGGGCAAAGGTGCGCGGCAAGGTAATTCGGGTGTCGCTCAAAGTGCGGGATCTGCGCATCGCGAAAATCAAGCGCGACGAACGCCTGGCCAAGGAACGCGCGGCGGCGGGCAAGCGCCTGGGTGCACCGGTGCGCACGCTGCGCGACGCGGTGGCCGTAGTGCGCCGGGAGTTGGTGGAGCGGCCGCACGTGGCGGAAAAGACGCGCTCCTACGGCAAGTCGGTGGCGCGGATACTCGAAACCACGCTGCCGCTCGCGGCCCATGGCGCGACATGGAGCCAGGCGGAAGCGGCGAAGTGGTGGCAGCGCATGACGCGCAAATACTCGCCCAGCGTGGCCAACCGGTTGCTTTCCGCGATCCGCCGGCTGGCGGCGGTGCTCATCGAGGGCGGCGTGCGTGCCGACGATCCGACGCGCGGGTTCCGTCCGATGCCGGGCCGCAAGGCGCACCGGCGGATGCCGGGAAAGGATGACATGGACGCGATTGTTCATCACATCCGCACGCGCGGGAAACGGCTGTGCCTGGAATCATCGCGCATGGTGGCGTGCCTGGCATTCTCCGGGATGCGCCACGGCGAGTTGCGGGCGCTCGATTGGAGTGACGTGGGGCCGGAGTGGATCACGGTGGGGGCGGACGGGGACACGAAAAGCCGCCGCTTCCGGCAGGTGCCTGTTTCCGCGCCGCTGCGCGCCGTGCTGGGCGAGATGCGCCTGGAGGGGGAGACGGGCCGCTTGTTCGCCATGGGCAGCCCCAGACGGGCGCTGGGAAGCGCGGTGAAGGCTCTCACCCTGCCGCCGATGCGGGTGCACGATCTGCGGCACTTCTTCGCGACCTGGTGCATCGAGCGCGGGGTGGACATCCCCACGGTGGCGAAGTGGCTGGGACACGCGGACGGCGGGGCGCTGGCGATGAAAACTTACGGGCACATCAGAGACGACCACAGCCTGGAGGCGGTGAAGCTGCTGGGCTGAGATCAGATTTGCCGCAAGAGGGATGTGATTTCAACGGCGACGTTCTCTTCGGTGATGGCCACGATGGGCGCGGCCGCCCGCTGGGTGCCGTTATTGGTGATGCCGAAGGACAGCGTGGCGGGATCGCCTTCATAGGACAGGCGGCAATGAGCCTGAGTGGTGTTCACGGCCAGTTCGCCGTGCGCGCACAGTGCCGCTACCAGGACGATCCTTGATTGCCGGGTTGTTTCCACATGGGTGGATTCCACGCGGGAATATCCGCCACATGCGGCCACAGCGGCGGCGGCTTCCCGGAAGAGCGGCAGCACGATATCCGCGAGGGTGGATTCCACCAACTGAAGGTTGAGCCGCCGGCGCTCCTCCTCTTCCCGCAGGATAAGCTGCCGGGCTTCATGTTCGCGGGCCACTGCGGCGCGGCGCTCGTCAATGATGCGGGTGAAGTCGTGGTTGTTGTCGTTCATGGCTTGCAGTAGGGACAGGGGTGGAACGGGATTCAGGCGCGGGCAGGAACACTCGCGGCAGCGGTTGGTGAGGACGCGGGCGGAAGGGCAGCCAGCGGTGCTTTGCCGGAGGCCAGCCATTGGGCGGCTGCGTCATTCAGCGATGCGATGGCCCAATCCTCAAGAGTGTCGTGCGCGCTGGCCTTGTATGCGCGGCACCATGCGCGGAATTCCTCCTCGTTCGCAGGTTGCACGGCAAGCCGGGACGGAAGATCCGCCTTGGCCGCGCGCGACGATTCCTCGCGCTCAATAGCGTCGGAAAGAGCTTTTTGAAGCAGTTCTGAACGTTTGGCAGCGAGGGCGTTGGGGGCTAGTGCAACCCTAACTGAATCTGGTTTTCTTCCCGATTCTTCGGAGAGCCACGCGCGATCTTTCCCTAGCGCTTTCAATCTTTGGTCAATCTCGTCAAATGGAATCATGGGCGAATCGTAACAACCTTTAGATAAGGTTTCTACAATTATTTTCAGGAAAGTGAAAATTTATCTTGCGACGGGATAAGAATTATACAATCTTGCATTCATGACAACGCAAGCGCCTGCCACAACATCCGATCTGAAGCTGCCGGACATCGCTTTGAGCGACCTGCCGGAATCCACCAAGGACTTCCTGATTTCCTACTCCGCGACGGGCAAGACCATTCCCGACGTGATTCGCGAGATTCTGGACAATGCCGCAGCCAATGCCGGATTTAGCCCGGCTGCCAATCCCGCCTAACACCCGCCCTGAGAATGAAAACAGCCAAAATTGCTTTTCGGCTTCCGACCTCGCTGCGGGAGAAAATCAGACGACACGCCGCGCTTGAGGAGCGCAGCGAGGGCGCGTTCATCCGCTTCCACATCGGGCGGATGCTCCTGGCGAGCCAGGAGGAAACCGAAGTCGATGACGATGATGACGCCCGGCTGCCAACCCCTCCCAACAACCCCTAACCAAGAAACACGACCATGAGTTTCCACCTGACTGAATGTTTTGAAGGCGCGGTGATCCGGATTTCCGGCACTCCCCACGCGCCTCTCTTCTGCGCCACCGATGTTTGCGCGGTGCTTGATCTGACGAATGTCAGCAAGGCGACTGAAACGCTGGATGATGATGAAAAGGGTATAACCTTAACGGATACCCTTGGAGGAGTGCAGCAAATGCTGCACGTCACCGAATCCGGGTTGTATCATCTGGCGTTCAAATCGCGCAAGGCTGCGGCGAAGCGTTTCCGGCGGTGGGTGACCTCCGAGGTGCTCCCGGCGATCCGCCGGACGGGCGCGTTCCACCCGGACGATGCGCGGGCGCTGTGCGACGGCCAGCGCATGACGCTGACCGAGTGGATAGGCACGCTGGGGCTGGATCTGCGCGATGACGCGCGGCGGTGCTCGGATCTGCTGGCTTGCGTAAGCCGCGCCGCCAGCAGCCTGCGGTGGTATGCGAGCGCATCGAAGGGGCAGAACCGGGACACGTTTTTCCAGGAGGTTCCGGTTCCGGTGCTCTCGCTGGCGGAAGGGATCTACATTCAAGGCGCGGTGCGCTGGCGGACGGCCCGGCATGCGGGGTGCCTGCCGGTGCCCGTGGAAGTGTGCGAATCCAAACCGGCCCGCACGGGCGGCACGATCCAGGAAATGCTCGCGCAGCGCGCCGCCAATCCATCCTAACGAAAGTAATCAAAAACAGAACAATCACCACTGACCCCGCACACCCCATGAGCACTCCCATATTCTCCCCCACCCGCGAACAACTCGCCGACATTCTGGCAAAACATAACGCCTGGCGAAATGACGATCCGGAGGGTGAGCGCGCGGACATCTACGGCGCGAACCTCTCCGGCGCGGACCTCAGAAGCGCGAACCTCGGAAGAGCGAACCTCAGCGGAGCAAACCTCTACGGCGCGGACCTCAGCGGAGCGAACCTCGGAAACGCGAACCTCTCCGGCGCGGACCTCTCCGGCGCGGACCTCAGCGGAGCGAACCTCTCCGGCGCGGACCTCAGAAGAGCGAACCTCGGAAACGCGAACCTCTCCGGCGCGGACCTCGGAAGCGCGGACCTCAGCGGCGCGGTTTTCTCAATCCGTGTCGTCACGTTTGGTCCGTTAGGCACGCAACGACAGATGACGATCTATCGGCCCGCTGCCGACTGTGTTCAGTCCGGGTGCTGGCGCGGCACGCTGAAGGGATTCCGCGCGAAGGTGGCCGCGTTGTTTGCGGTGGGGACTGAAACGCGGGCGATGTTCGACGCGGGCATCGGGCTTTTTGACGCAGCAGAAGCCGCCGAAGCCGCCGATCCGAAGCCGGATGTGGTGGTTGCCGCACCTAACGACCTAACCGCCGACCCGTCATGAGCGCCACGATTCTAGAAGTCCGCCTGAACGACGCACAGCTCGACGAGCTGGCGGACGCGATCTATCGCAAGCTCAACGCCGCGGGGTCATATTCGCGTCCGCTGACCTTACGGGAAGCCGCGCAGGCGCTGAACGTGTCCTATGCGACGCTCCACCGCCGGATCGCCGCGGGGATCGTGCGCACGGTGCCGGGCATAGGCTGCTGCCGGGTGAGCCAGGCGGAAATCCGCCGGTTGCTGGGCGAATCCGAAAACCCAGCGGGCGGATAGCAAAAACTTTTCCTTCCCGGCAAGCGGGTGACGCCGCCCTAGCCCTCAGTCCAGGTAATCCAGTGCACAAAAATCGGGCCGGGAAGGAAACCAAACACTAACACAAAAGAAACAACCAACACCATGAACCACACCGCACAAGATGAAATAGACGCCATGCGCGAACGCCGCCACCGGGCCGTGAACCGCTACCGCGAGGAGCGCCGGCCTCATCCGCTGACCGTGATCGGCGCAATCGCCGTGATCGGCTCGATAGCCTTTGCGGTGGCGGCAATCCTTACCTCCATCCTCTAGCATGATCACCGGATACATGATCGCGGCAATCTGGATCCTCGTGGTCCTGGCGCTGTCCATCTGGATGTTCCGGCCGATGCGCTGAAAAAAATCTCCTGAACCAACACAACCAAATATAACAATATGAAACTATCAGAAAAAAAGGGCGGCGACTTTGTTCCGCATCCTGAAACCGACGACACCGTCAAGGCGGTGATCGTGGACGTGACACCCCTCAAGAAGGTGCAGAGCGAATACGGCGAGCGCGAGGTGTTCCGCCTGGTCTATGAAACGGAAGTGAAGGATAACGAGGGCAAGCGCTTCTGCGTGTGGAGCCGCCCCTACACGCCGTCCCTCAACGAGAAGGCGAGTCTGCGCAAGGATCTCAAGCGCCTGCTGGGGCGCGACCTCACGGCGCAGGAACTCGACGAGTTCGACACCGAAGGCCTGATCGGCATGGGCGCGAAGCTCATCATCAGACACGAGGAAAGCAGCAAGGACGGCAAGACCTACGCCGCTCTGTCATTCATCGGGCCGGACAAGGACGAGCCGATCAAGGCGAGCGGCAAATACACGCGGGTGTGCGAACGCCCGGAGAAAGGCGGGGAAGCAAGCGAAAGCGGATCGTCCGCGGGCTACCGGTCCGCACCAAAGGCCGGGGACGACGAGGGCCGCGCGGGCTGGCAGAAGTGCAAGGTGCATGTGGGCAAACATGCGGGCGTGGACCTGGGCGACCTGGACGCGGAGGCGGTGCAGGCGCTCATCGACAACTGGCTGCCAAAGGCCAAGGCGAACGCGAAGCCCAAGGCCGACGACAAGCGGTTGATCGCCGCGCTCACCGAAGTGGAGGAACTGCTCGGTGCCACGGCCGGCGAAGAAGATCCCGATTACTGATTTAGCGGAGGGATTCCGCGGGTGTGCGTCCGGACGTCGGGACAGTAGTTGAACCAGACGTGACAGCCGGGAGAGACCGGCAACCAGCCACGCCTGACCCTGGAAACGGGGTCGGGCTTTGCGGGCGGGAGGCGGTGGCCCGCAAGGGCTCGGTCTTGGTAAGCCGCACTACGCGCCGCCTCCCGCTCCGCTCTAACCAGCGACGGTCACAGGCCGCCGCTACAATTAAAAAAATCACCATGCCAACCATCGCCGAATTGCTGGCCGCCAAAGGCAAAGCCAAACAGACCAAGCAGGAAGACACCGCAACCCGGGAGGCCATCGACCGGATCGATCCGCCGGGAAAGCGGGTGACGGGCATCGTGCTGTCCAAGAGCCTGCCTGGCGGGCCGGAGCCGCGCGGCCAGCGCACGCCAATCAGCGGGCCGCCGGAGGAACCGGAGCCGCGCAGCCTGGCGCTGGGCGCGGGCGAGGCGCTGGACATGACGCCGGTGCCGGCGGACAGGGAGGTGGAAACCTGGCATGCGGCTTTGAACGCGTTCGAGAGCTCGCTTTGCGTGATGCGAGACCCGAAGGAACCCGACGTGATCTGGCTGGCGGTGAGGCCGGACAGGGAAGGCCTGCCGCCCATGCTGGTCCACCGGCTGCCATGGCTGCTGTGGTGCCATCCGCAGGCGGCGAGGGCCGACAACGAGCCGTATTGAGCATCATGGACAAGCTCGCGGCCATCGCCCGCGCGGCACGCTACCAGCCCCTACCCTCTGACACATGCCCGAAGTGCTACCACTCATTCGCCCGCAGCCTGCTGACAGGCCACTGCATCTGCACGGGTGACGTGCGCAACGGCCGGCCCGACATGAGCGGATTTTTCCACCAATGACATTACAACCATGAAAGCGAATATATATATCAACACTGAAATCGACATCACCGGGATCATCGAAAACCTGCCGGATGAAGACCGGATCGAATGGGTTCGAGTCATCGTCTCCACCGTCACGCAACCGGGAACGGTGAAAGAAATCCGCGACCTGGTGAACAATCCCTTATTGGACGACTGATTTTCCACACCAACATCAACACCATACATATATGAACGACACCACGAACGAAACCACGGCCCTCATCCTCAAAGGAGAGGGATACGAACTGTTCATCGCCCCGGAGGCGGAGGAAAAGAAACAACAACTCATCGCCAGCGCATCCCGCGTGCTGGCCGTGCGCGACAATGACGAGAGCGCGGACGCGCAGGGCGTGATCCGCTCGCTGGCCGGCATGCGCACGCTGGTCGAGAAAAGCCGCAAGGATGTGAAGGAACCGGTGATCCGCATCGGAAAGCTCATCGACCAGGCGGCCAAGGATTTCCTGTCCGGCATCGAGTGCGAGGAGACGCGCATCCGCAAGCTGGTGGGCGACCACGCGGCGGAAGTGGCTCGGGCGAAGGCCATTGCGGAGGCCGCCGAGCGCAAGGCGTTCGATGAGGCGCGGGCCGCGCGCGAAGCAGCGGCGGAAGCTGCCGCAAAAGCTGACGAGACCAACAACATCGGCGACGTGATCGCCGCGAGACAGGCGGAACAGGCGCGGATGGAAGCGGCGGCGGCGCGCATGGCGGCGAGCGACGGGACGGCCGCGGCCCGGGTGGCGGACGGCGTGCGCTTCACGGCGGACTTCGAGGTGCTCGACATGGACCTGCTGGCCAGGGGCCGGCGCGACCTGGTGACCATCACCGAGAAGCGCGCCGAGATTCTCAAGGAACTCCGCGACGCCGGCCACCCGGAGTCCGACGATTATTGGAAAGCCATTGGCCTGCGGGTGTTCCTCAAGCCGGTGGTTTCCAGCAGATAACAGAATGCGACAAGCCATGAAAAATTACGATCACTTCCTTGTCCACAAGCAAAGCGCCCACGCGAAGCGGGTGCGGATAGGTGACGCGAAGGCCGAGAGGCTCCGCGTCAAGAACGAACGCAGAGCCAAGGCGGGGCTTCCGCCCAAAAAGAGCTATGCGGAAATCTGAATCCAACCAACCAAACCAACCAACCAACAACACATATATATATGCAAAGCAAGACCATCAAAGAGAATCTCATCTGCGACCTGAACGACAAGGAGCGCAGGGAATACGGCATACTCCTGGCAACCACGCTGGGAGACATGGAACAGGTGGAGGCACAGAAGAAGACCGCCGCCGACAGCTACAAGGACCAGCTGGCGAGCATACAGTTCAAGGCCGACGAGCTGAGCCGCAAGGTGCGCGACGGCAAGGAGTGGCGCAGCGTGGAATGCCGGGTGATGTATAGCGCGCCGGACAAGGAGCACAAGCAGACGGTGCGCCTGGACACCGGCGAGACGGTGAAAACCGAACGCATGACGAACATGGATCTGCAACTCGTGATGCCGCTGGACATCGAGGATGATTCGGACGAGTCGGACAAGTCGGACGAGGGGTCCCGGGAGTGGAGCGAGGAACTGCTGGAAGACACGTTTGTCGACTTGCTGCAACAGCCGACTTCCCATCATCGCGGCGAGATGCTGGAGCAACTGCTGGCGGACGGCACGGCGCGGGCGTTCGTGGATTACGCGCTAAGCCAGACACGCGCGGGCGAGACGCTCAAGCACGGGATCAAGCGCATGGTGCTGCGGCTCACCGGATGGCCGGAAGCCGAGGAAAAATGGATCTCTCCGGAATCCGTGCGAATGATGCGCGCACTGACGGATGCCAAGGGCCCGAAGAGGATCGAGGCGAAGTTATATGAACTCGGAACATCGCTGCCAGTGGACACGCTGGCCGGGATGGATTTGTGTCTGGAAGCGGGCATCGGGACGCAACTGCCGGCAGCCGTGCGGGAAAAGCTGCGCGGCCGCGTGGATGATTTGTTATTCGAAGCCGATGAACCGAAGCCGGAAGCCAAGGGCGGCCGCAAGGGCCGGAAATCCAAACCGGAGGCGCGGGAATACTGAAATGGAATACGACCACGACACGACCGAGCACGCCAAGGCGATGCTGGCACGCTGCCGCCGGCGCATGACTGGCATGGAAATAGCCATGTGCGAGAAGCTGGCATCCATGGATGATGACGACGAATGCGCCGGGTTCTCCCTGACGCGCGAGCAATGCGGGTGGTTCACCATCATGCGGGTGCAGTTCGCCCGCGAAATCGCCGAATGGGTCAACCGCCACGGGAGGGTGCCCGCATGAAGGAAATGACGATCAGGACCTCCTTTGTCGGATCATGGCTCGTCAAGGGCGTGCCCAAGGGCCAACCGCGCCCGCGTGCGTTCGTGCGCGGCGGGCGGGCGGCGGTCTATGATCCGGGCACGGCGGAAGGGTGGAAGGGCGAGATCGCCCGCGCCTGCGCCGATCTGGAAGGCCGATGCCTGCATGCGCCGCTGGCCGTGGGACTCGCGTTTTACATGCCGCGCCCGAAGTCACACTTCCGGTCTAACGGGAAATTGAAAGACTCGTCTCCGGTTTATATCCACGACGGGAAGCCTGACGTGGATAACCTGGCAAAAGCGGTGCTGGACGCGCTGACCGGCATCCACGCCTGGCTGGACGACGCGCAGGTGTGCGAAATGCGCGTGACGCGCCATTACGAAAGCCCGGAGAGGAAAAGCCCGGGGTGTTTGATCCGAATCAGCGAACTCGCGGAGATGGAATCATGAAACCCGATCCAGACCAACTCGCCGCGCTGGCCAGAATCAACGAGGGGCGCAACGTGTTCATCACCGGCCCGGCCGGAACCGGCAAATCATCCGTGACGGTGGAGGCCATCCGCCGGCGCGTGGGCGACCGCTCGCTGAAAGTGTGCGCCACGACCGGGGTGGCCGCGCTCAATCTGCGCGACAAGCTGCTGGCCATGTTCGGCGAACACGTGGACACGTCCACGATCTACCGGTGGGCGGGCATAGGCATCGGGCCGAAGCCGGGCCAGTCGTTCGACGAGTATTTCAATTACATGCGTTCACGAGGCCGGACATGGGATGGGGCGAAGGCCCGCATCAAGGGCACCAAGACACTCGTGCTCGATGAGGTGAGCATGCTGCCCGGGCGCATTCTGGAGTTGGTGGACTACGTCTGCCAACAGGCCCGCGGCGACCGGCGCCCATTCGGCGGCATCCAGGTGATCGCCGTCGGGGACTTCCTGCAGCTCCCGCCGGTCACCAAATCCGGGCGCTACGACTGGGCGTTCACCTCCCCGGTGTGGCAGGCGATGGATTTCTCTAACGTGACGCTGCGCAAGGTGCACCGGCAGGATGACCCGGAGTTCGTGCGCATCCTCAACGATTTCCGAGAGGGCGCGATTTCCAAGGACTCCGCGGCGATCCTGAAAAAACGCGTGGCGCTTTTTCCCGACAAGAACCTGCTGCGTCTCTTCACCCACAACACGCAGGTGGATAAGTGGAATTCCTACCAACTGGGCACCATCGACTGCCCGGAAATGGAATTCTCCGCCACCGGCACCGGGCCGTCTGAGGAAATCGAGTGGCTGCAGAAGAACCTGGTCACGCCGACCACGCTGATCCTCAAGCCCGGCGCGCGGGTCATGGTCACGGCGAACCTGCGCGATCCCGACCGGCCCGACGCGTTGCAAGCCGCCAACGGCGACCTGGGCACGGTGAATGGCTGGGGCGGGGATAATATCATGGTCGCTCTCGACAACGGCCGCGCCATCCACGTCGGCCCGCACACGTGGGAGTTCGACCCGACGCGCGAGGGCAGCGCGGTGTTCGAGCAATACCCGCTGCGCCTGGCATGGGCGTGCACCATCCACAAGAGCCAGGGGCTCACGCTCGACGCCGCGCTGGTGGACATCCGCGCCGCCCGCGAACCCGGGCAGGCATACGTGGCGGTTTCGCGCGTGCGCTCGCTGGCCGGGCTGCACCTGAAAGATTGGTTCGCGGGCATGTTCATCAGCCCGCAGGCCCGCGATTTCCACCGCCGTATCGCGGACGGGATGTCAAACGACACCTCCGCGCCGGTGCTCACCCTCACATGATGACTCTCCACTTCCATGCCTTCCATATCCTCCGTGCTCTCCGCAAAACTGAATACACCGGCGACGAGGATCACCATGGATTACTACCGCAACGCGGAGGCTACCAAGCCGTCCGCCACCGTGACGCTGGCAGACCTGATCGAGGGCATCCGTGGGGATGACTTCGCGCAGCAAGTGGCGGCGGCGCGCAATGAGATGGGCAACGGCGACCGAAAATCGGCCGACGCGCTCAAGCGCAAGCTGCCTGCCGTATCGATCTCCGGCTGTGTGACCGCCGGGCCGCGCAAACAGGCCGCCGAGCAAGGACGCTTCGAGCACAACGGACTGCTGCAAATAGACCTCGACGCGAAGGATAACGGGGGCTTCCTGCTCGCGGACATGGTGGAGATCCTGCGCGGCGACCCGCACATCGTGGCCGGGTTTGTCACCCCGTCCGGCGCGGGCGTCAAAGGGATTGCGAGAATCCCGGCGGACACCGCCACCCACAAGGCGGCGTTCCATGCCGCCGAGGCGCATTTCCTCGCGCTGGGGCTGCGCATCGACCGCGCGTGCAAGGACACCGGACGGCTGTGCTTTGTTTCCCATGACCCGGACGCCTGGCTGCACACGCGCCCGGCGGTGGAATTTTCTCCGAAGCCGGAAGACGAGCCTGGAGACGCGGACGAATCGGACGAATCGGAAGAAGCCGCCCCGCCGCGGGCCCGCTATCAGATCAGTGAGTCCGGCGGGTTGGTCATCCGCGGCGGGGGCGGCCACGGCGGACGCGACCTGACGCTGGACGATCTGCGCGAAATGCTCGCGGTGATCCCGCCCAAGATGGAATATCAGGAATGGATGCGCCTGGTGAGCGCGGCTTTCGCGGAATTCGGCGAGGCGGCCAAGCCGGCGCTCGAGGCGTGGTCTCCATGCGGGAAAAGCGGCGAGCTCGATTACAAGTTCGTCCACCGGTTGGAGACGGTGAAGATCGGCACCCTGATCATGATCGCCCGGGAACACGGGTGGATTCCCGGCGCTCCCACCAGCGCAGCGGCACCGCCCCCCCCCCACGCGGTGCCGCATGCCCAGCCAGCCAACGGGGGCGATCCATCACCAACCACCCAGCCAGGTCCGGCGCGGCCCAAGGGTGCCCACGCGATCCCCGCGATCATCTTCCCGGTGCCGGGTGGCGACGTGACCCACGATCTGGCCGCCCACCACATTTTTTCCGCAATCGGCCCGACACGCCGCCTGTTCATGCGCGGCTGCGTGGTGCACGAGGTGGCCGTAGCATCCAATGGCGACTTTGAACTGACGCCGGTGGCCCCGGAACGCTTCTGCTCGGTGGTGGAGACCTTCGGCCCGCGCGTGGCCCGCAAGGAGATCGACGATGGCAAGGTATCCTGGCGACCCACGCTTTTCCCGGTGGCCACGGCCAAGGTTTCCATGGCCAGCGACGCGGCGCGCGTCTGCCTGCCCCCCGTGCGCCAGCTGGTGGCCGCATCGGTGCTGGTACCCAATGGCCCGGGCGCGGCCGCCACTCTAAGCAAGGGGTGGCACGCGCACGCCGGGGGCACCTTCATCAGCCACGGCGGCGAGACGCCCGCCATGGACGCGCAGGAAGCCGTGGCGCTGCTGCTGGGCGTGCTCCAGGACTTCGACTTCCCGTCCGGCGGGGATGCCGCCCGCGCGGTGGCGTCCATGCTGGGGCCGGCGATGAAGATTGGCGGATGGATCACGGGGGATTTCCCGCTGGACATCGCCGAGGCCGACCAGAGCCAGGCGGGCAAGACCTACCGCCACAAGCTGGTGTGCGCGATCTACAACGAGCGCGCGACGCTCATCACCCAATCAGTGGGCGGCGTGGGCAGCCTGGACGAGAAGGTTTCCACCGCGCTGATTTCGGGACGGCCCATCATCACGTTCGACAACTTCCGCGGCAAGATGGACTCCACCATTCTGGAAACAGCCATCCGCGGGCACGGCCGCGTGCAGTGCCGGTCCCTGCGCTCGTGCGCGGAAATCGATTGCAGCCCGTTTCTGTGGCAACTGACGACCAACGGCGCGGAACTCACGCGCGACCTGGCAAATCGCTCCGTGATCACCCGCATCCGCAAGCGCCCGGAAGACCACGAGTGGGCCGCCTTCCCTGAGGGCAACATCGAGGCGCACGTGCGCGCCCACCAGCCGCGCTACCTGGGCGCGGTGCACGCCGTGATCCGCGAGTGGAACGCCGCAGGCCGCCCGCAAACTCGCGAAACGCGCCACGACTTCCGCGATTGGTGCCAGCCGATGGATTGGATCGTCCAAAACATCTTCGGCCTGTCGCCACTGCTCGACGGCCACCGCGAGGAGCAGTTGCGCGCCGCCAACCCGAAGCTCCAGTTTCTGCGCGACGTGATCAACGGCATCCTGCGCGACGGCTACCAGGGCCACGCGCTGACCGCCACCGACATGGCCGACGCGGCGGAGGAACACGATTGCCACTTCCCGGGAAAGGCCACGTCCGAAGCGCTGGAAGTGCGCGTAGGCAAGATGCTCGGGAGGCTCTACAAGGATTCCAACGGCGCGCCGCTCATCGTGGACGGACTCAACTTCTCCCGCGTGGTCGAGATGGAATACGACCCGATCCGGAAAGAGCATAGGGAAAGAAAACACTACGTGATCGAACAGCCCGGCCAGATCGGGGCAGCCGTCGCGGAACCTCCTGAAGAAGCACCCGGCCTGCCGGGATTTTGAGACAAAAAACGAGAGCTATTCCTATGAAAAATACATCCCACATCCTGGAATTCACCACCCCGCATTACGTCCGGTTCCTGCTTCGTCTGATTCCCTGCCCCGAGAGCGGACGGGCAATGGTGGAGTTTTATGATCGGTTGACCCGACAGAAAAGACGCGGGACGGATGAAACCATCACCGAAGACGGCGTGTTCATCACGCGTTACCTGGCGTCCACCCTGAAGAAGGAGAGATTCCTCACCGAAGGCTTGCGCCTTCATGCGGATTTCCCGGAATGGGACATTGATCCCACTTCCTTTGCCACGATCCGGGAATGGATCGACTTGCTGCTTCTGGAAAAAGAAAAAACCGGGCGGCGTTGGTGGAACATTTTCTGAATCCGCGTCGGATTCAGAAAGGAAAATCAGAAACCTGCCCATCCCCGCAGCCGGGGTTCACTGTTCGCCCGTGCATGGATGGACCAATCCGCCCCACCCGTCCCACCCGTTCACCATTAAATTCTATAATCCCCTACTGACTGCGCATATTTTCCCACGAGAAGGCATATTAGGACATGGAAAAAAAGCCATAACTCACTTGAAATCGCTGTCACTATGAACATCAAAAGAGTTAGTTTCAAAAACTAAGGGTGAACGGGTGGGACGGGTGGGATTTCAAACGCCCGTTTAACGACCGTCGCGTTTTCCGTTAGCGCCCCCTAACAGCCGTTCCGTGGAACAATCGCGAATCCTAACGGAATAAAACACGCGTTTGAACACCCGGCCGAACCAACTACCGATTGCTACCGATCCGCCCGATTCCGGTAGCAATCCGCCAGCCCGCATATCTGATTTTGCACTTGACCTGCAGATGCAACACGTGTGCGATAGCGCCCGCCATGTCACCCCGCGATCTGATCATGCGGAAGTTCGAACAGAAATGGTCGGACGGCCAACTGCTGGTGCTCATGTCACTGGGCCAACACGGCGACATGCGCCTGCGCGACATCGTCAACGAAACCCGCCTGAGCACCTCGGGCACATGGAAGTGCCTGCTGATGTGCCGCGACCAGGGGTGCATTGAGACCCGCAGCGAGAAACGCGGCCGTAAAACCTACCGGCTATCGCCTTCCGGCGCGTCCGCCCTGTGCAAGATCTTCCAATGAAAGCCCCCACCCCGAAAAAACCGGCGGCCAAAAAGAAGAAGACCGGCCGCCCGACCAAGCGCACCCCCGCCGTGATCCGGCGCATCCTCTCCGGGCTGTCCAAGGGAACCCCGCTGACCGTGCTCTGCGATTCCCCGGACATGCCGACTCACGGGCTGGTCAGAGCATGGAGCGCGAAGGACGCGGATCTTTCTGTTAATATCGCGCACGCGAGGGAAGTTGGATTTGACCGGATAGCGCATGACGCGCTGAGGATCGCCGACACGACGGAAGAAGGAATCGAGGAGTGTGAAAAGGAGTGGGGGACCGAAATCAAACGGGCCGACATGCTGGGACACCGCCGGTTGCGGGTGGAAACCCGCCTGAAGCTGCTGGCGAAGTGGGACCCCAAACGCTACGGCGAGCGGCTGGACATCGATCATAGCGGATCGATTGACATCGTGGCGGTGATCGGCGGCAACGAGGAATCCCGCGAGTGAAAGTGACCTTGGACATTCGCCCGCGCGCGGCGTTCCGGGCGTATCTGGAACGGGTGCAGCGCTGGGCCTGCCTGGTGGTGCACCGGCGCGCGGGAAAAACCTACGCGTGTATCCAGGACCTGATCTTCCGCGCGACCACACACAAGCGCAAAGGCCCGCCGCTGCGCTACGCCTATGTGGGCCCGACGCGCGACCAGGCGAAGGACATCGCGTGGCCATACCTGAAGAGGTTCCTGGCACCGGTTCCCGGGGTGAAGGTGAACGAGGCGGATTTGTCCGTCACACTGCCAAACGGCGCGATGATACGGCTTTACTCGGGGGATTCCTATGAGCGGATGCGCGGGCTGTATTTTGACGGGGTGGTCATCGACGAGAGCGCGGACATTGACCCGCTGGCATGGACCAGCGTGATACGCCCGACGCTTTCCGATTACAACGGCTGGGCGACCTTCATCGGAACGCCCAAGGGGCGCAATGCGTTCTACCGCACGCACCGGCACGCCTGCGGAGACGAGGCGTGGTATTCGCTGGTGCTGCGGGCCAGCGAAAGCGGGATCATCCCGCAGGATGAACTCGACGACATCCGCAAGTCCACCCCGGACGACATCTACCGGCAGGAATACGAATGCGACTTCTCGGTTGGCATGCCGGGCGCGGTTTACGCGCGGTTCATTGGCGAGATGATGGAGGAAGAGCGCATCAAGGACTTCCCGTGGGACCGCGCGCAGCCGGTCTGGACATCGTGGGATCTGGGCAGCCCGAAGAACACGGTGTGCATTTACTGGCAGTTCGTGGGCAGGGAGATCCACATCATCGACCATGATTCGGATCTGGAATTCTCGCCCGTATCGCGGGTGGCGCACATGAACGGCAAGGGCTACCCTTACGCCGGGCACCTCTTCCCGCACGACGCGGCCGCGCAGGAAAAGAGCGGCAAGAACTTCCAGCAGCAGATGAGCGAGGCGGAGCTTTACGGCATCCGCATCGTGCCGCGCTGCCAGGACATCTGGCCGGGCATCAACAAGGCGGCGGAATTCTTCCCGCGCATGCTCATCCACAAGACCCGCTGCGCGCGGCTGGTGGATGCGCTGGAAAGCTACCACACGCGCCACGAGCGGGGCGGCGATCACGTAACGTCCGTGCCGGTGCATGATTGGAGCTCCCACCATGCGGACGCATTCCGCGTGATGGGGGAAGGCATGCTCAATGGCATGCTCAAAGGCCATTCAGAAGCCATCCGCGATCACCGGCCGCAACACCTGCGCCAGCGCACCGCGAGCGCCGGGCGCTACCAACCCCTATGAATCAGACACCCTATGCGCGCGCCGCCCGCTGGCACCTGGAACACTGCCCGGAAACCCCGTTTGTCCACGTGGTGGAGGCGCATTTTCTGCATGGCTACGTGTGGAGCACTCCTGAAATGTTCGCGCTGGCGCGCAAGGTGCGCCATGACTGGCCGGAATCCCGGCTGCTGGACATAAGGCAGACCGATCCCCTCGGTGATTGTTGGTTCGTGTGGTTGTTCGCCGGAGATCCCACCCATCTGCCCGCAGCGGACCGGCTGAGGCTGCCGTGGGCGGCCTTCCACCGCGACGGACGCCTGGTGCGCCTGCGCTGGGAGCGCGCCGCCGAGTTCCTAGCAGGGAAATGGACGGCGCGGGAAAACCGGGCGCATTCTCGCGCGCATGGGCAGCTCACCACCGAAACCGCCTGAACCGCCGCCCGCCCCGGCGATCCCCAAGACCGCCGACGCCTACTCCGCCGGCGACGCCGCCATGCTCGACGCGCGGCGCAAGTCGAGCTACCGCAAATCCTTCCTTTCCGCCGCGCCAGGGCAATCCCTGGGCAACTCGGGCCAAGGCACGTCCTACCTGGGAATTTCCTGACATGACCGGACAGGAAGTCATTGCGTGCCGGGATGCCCTCAAGAAGACGCGGCAGCCTCTGGAACAGCACTGGGACGAACTGTCCGCTTCGTTCATGCCGTTCTCGTTGATGGCCACGGGAGGGATTCCCGACATTCTTTCCGCGAAGGCGGTTTACGACAGCACCGGGCGGCGCGCGGCGCTCATCCTGGCCAACGGGCTGGCATCCCTCGTAATTCCACGGGAGGAAATCTGGTTCGAATACCTGGCACCCGCGGAATTGCGCGACGATGACGACGCGGTTTCCTTCTACCGCAAGGCAAGCGAGACGGCCAGGGAGAATCTGGAGGCCAGCAACTTCTACGAGGAGGGGCAGGAGGTTCTCATCAGCTCTCCGGTTTTCGGCACGGCGGCGCTTTTCTGCGGGGACATCGACGATCACGGGGAAATCCACTTCCGCCACCAGCCGATCAAGACCTATTACATCACGGAGGACGCCAAGGGGCGCGTCAACGGATTCTACCGGGATCTATCGCTTACGCCCGACCAGGCGGCGGGGGAATTCGGCGCGGACAAACTGCCCGAAACGATCCGCGCCAAGGTGGGCAAGGCGGAAGGCAAGACCGAACCGTGCATGTTCGTGCACGCGGTGTTCCAGCGCATGGAAGATCCCAAGCCCGACGCGCCTGACAAGGACAAGCGGCCGTGGGTGAGTCTCGTCGTGCACGAGGGGAGCAAGGAAATCGTGGCGGATGACGGTTACTCCGAATTTCCCTTTGCGGTGCACCGTTACCGGAGATTCGGGCAGTGCGTGTGGGGATTCGGCCCGGGCACCACGGCCTGCGGCGACGCGCATCAATTGAATTTCCTCAACCAGCTGGCCGATGTGGCTGCGGAGAAAGCGGTATTCCCGCCGGTGATCGCGCCATCCTCGCTTGAGGGCGAGGTTGCGCTTGGCGCGCTGGAAATCACCTACGTGGATTCCAATGATCCGAACTCCGTGGCATCGCTCAAGGAGTGGAACACCACGTCCCGCTACGACGTGGCCAAGGACCGCATGGCCGACAAGCGCGAACAAATCGAACGGGCTTTCCACGTGGATCTTTTCCAGTTGTTCGCCAGCCGCGCGGGCTCCAGTCCGCTCACCGCGACGGAAGCGGCATACGCGGCGGGTGAGAAGCTTTCCCAGTTCTCGCCGGTGTTCGGGCGGCTGGTCTCCGAGATGCTCGATCCGGTGTTGACGCGGGTGTTCGCGGTGCTGCTGCGGGCCGGGAAGTTTCCCAATCCGCCGGCCTCCGTGCTGCGCACCATCGAGGCGGGCCGCGCGGGAGTGGCCACTCCATCCGTGCTCTACAAGAACCGGATCATGCTGGCCATGCAGGCCCGCCAGAATAGCAGCCTGATGGAATACATGCAGCTCGCCGGGCCGATGCTCCAGGTTTACCCGGACGCGATCGACGCGCTCAACATGCCGGTGATCGTGCGCGACACGGCCCGCAATGCGGGGCTGTTGGAAAGCTGGATCCGCTCCAAGAAGGAAATCGAGAAGATGGCGGCCGACCGTGCCGCCGCGCGCGCGCAGCAGGCGCAGCTTGAACAGGCGCAGGCCGCTTCCCAAGTGGCTAAAAACATCGGCGGCGCACCACCGCAAATCCAGGATCAACTGGGCAAACAACTTCCCCAATGAGCGAACTCAACGAACGCATGGAGGCGCTGCGCACGAAGCAGGCGGAGCACGTGAAGGACGCGGACCGCCTCGGGCAGGTATTCGCCGACGTGTTCGGAACCGAAAGCGGGCGCGAGGTGCTCGGGCACCTGGTGAAGCGCTTCGACCTGCTGGGCCGGGTGCACATCGCGACCGAGCGCGGCGAGGTCAACGCGATCCGCGCGGGCATCCGCGACGGCGAACGCGCGGTGATCTGCCACATCCTGCAACTCTGCCGCAAGGGCAACCCTCAATACATCCTGCCATTATGATCACGATCCAAGACGGCATCATTCACAACGACGAGGAGAAAATCGGCAAGGTGAGAGCCTCCGGAGCTATTCAAATGTTTCCCGGCAAGGGCGGGCTGCGCCCCGCTGTGGACGCATGGATCGCGGAGAATTACCAGATCATGCCAGCGGAGCCGGTTGTTCCTGCCAAGCCGTCCAAGGGCAGGCCACCATGCCCGCCGCATACCGGCATCGGCATGAAATCGCCAGGCGTGGCCGTGTGGTATGCGGACCACGCCACCCGCGAGGAACTGGAAGCGCTCGACGAGCAAGAGCGTTCCTGTCTCCGCTACTGCCTGGGCCTTTGCCGCCCGGGTGATCCTTTCCCCATATGAGCGAACCAGCACCAGCAACACCGGCCGCCGCGCCTGCGGCAGGAACACCAACCCCGACACCCGCACCAGTAGCAGCGCCCGCGCCATTCCTTGGCGGCGGCACTCCCGCGCCAGCGGCAGGCACACCACCGCCCGCAGGCACGCCGACACGGTTTTTCGGCGACCACATCCAGAAGGACGGCACGTTCGCCGAAGGGTGGACCGAAAGCCTGCGCACCGCGGGCTTCGAGCGCCTGGCCACCAAGGCGGCGCTGGCCAAGGACGAGACCACCCTGTTCAAGGTGCTGGACGATACTTTGGGATACGTCGGCAAAAAGACCGGGATTTCCTACCCCAAACCCGGCGCGACCGATGAGGATATTTCGCTTTACCGCAAGGATGCCGGCGTTCCCGACTCTCCGGACGCCTACGAACTCAAACCGGCCACCCTGCCGCCGGGTGTGGAATGGAGCGACGAGACAGCCAAGGGCTACGCGGAAATCATGCACCGCCACCACGTGCCGCAGGCCGCCGCGCAGGAGCTTCTCCAGCGCCACATGGAATCCGTGGCGGCACAGGCGGGTGCGGCCACGGACCAGTTCAACAGCCGGGTGGTTTCCTTCATCCAGGCCAGCGAGCAGACCTACAAGTCCGAGTGGGGCAAGGATTACGAAACGCGGCTGGAAGCCAACCGCGCCTACGTGCAAACCCGCTTCGAGCCGGAGGAACTGGCCGATCCGATTCTTCAGGCGGCGCTTTCCCATCCGAAGATCGTGCGCCTGATCGATGATAGCCGCCGCAACCTGCGCGAGGCACCACTGCCGGGCGTGGGAGCGGAGGCCGCCAGCGGCAGCATGTCTCCGCGCCAGCAGGGCGAGGCGATCATGCGGGCCAACCCGCAGTGGCAGCGCGACCCGGCGCTGGCCGCCCGTGTGCAGGAACTCTACGCGCTGGAAGCCAACCAGCAAAAGCGCCGCGCCGGTGCCAGGTGATTCCTTCCCGCGAGTTCCTAGCAGGGAAATGGACGGACCCGCGCGGCGGAGGCATTCTCGCCGCGTCTGAGCCATAGGACACTCGCCAGCGATGGCGACCCGGACGGCGCGACCCTGACAAAATCAGGCGACCCGCGAGTGCGGATACTCGGAACCAATCGTTTGCTTCTATCCATCCTATCAGAAAACACTTTTATGGCTTACACATCCAACATTCCCGATGGCTTCCCGCTGCTCTATTCGGATCAGTGGCGTCTCGGCGTCCAACAACTCAGCTCCCGTCTCGACGGCTACGTCAACACGGAGATCATCCACGGCGATTCCAAGCGCTATCAGAAGATCGCGCCGTTCTCCGCCCGCAAGATAACCACGCGCTTCGGCGACACCAACCCGGATGACATCGACACCGAATACCGGTGGTTGTATGTCGGTTTCTCGGATGCCGCGCACATCGTGGACCGCCGCGAGGTGCTGCAGCTCGGCACGGTGGGCAGTCCGCACGCGGCCATCCTGCGCCAGCAACTCGCCGCCGCCGGCCGTGACATGGACAGCACGCTCATCGCCGCGCTTGGCGGAACCGTGCAGTCCGGCAAGACCGGTGCCACGGGCATCACCTTCCCGGCCGGGCAGCAAATCGCGGTGGATTTCGGCTCCGCCGAGACCGCCAACAACATGACGTTCAAGAAGATGATCGAGGTCTGCCGCATTCTGGGCAGCAACGATGTCACCGGACAGGACGTGGAAAACAACTCGCCGGTGGTGCTCGTCATCAGCCACAACCAGGTGGCGTCCCTCTTGCGCGAGACCCAGTTCACCAGCGCGGATTACTCGGAAATCCGCCGCCTGCACACCGGCACGGTGGTCAACCTGATGGGAGTGGCGGTCAAGGCCGTTTCGCCCAGCCTGCTGGCCATTGACGGTAACAAGGTGCGCACCTGTTACGCCTACGCGCGCAACTCGGTGGTGTTCGGCATCGCGGAAAACCCGCAATCATGGGTGGATGAGCTGCCCACCAAGCGCCACGACGTGCAATTGCGCACGGAATGGGGATGGGGCGGCCTGCGCCTGGATGAAGAGGGCGTGATCCAAATCCTGTGCGACGAGGACTTCTGAACCAATCCGGGCCGGGAGTGACCACGCTCCCGGCCCGCTAAACCAACCAACCAAAACGACGATCTAACGAAACAATCATATGGCCAAAACCACACAATCCGTTCAATACGCCGCGCAACTCGCCGCGGGCGCGAACTTCAGCTCGCGCATCGACGACAAGCGTCAACTCGGGGGCGATGTTCAAACAGCACGCATCAAAGTTGTCATCGATGCAGCCAATGTGGCGACCGATGTCATCACCCTCTGCAAGCTGCCACCCGGAGCCATGGTGCTGCCGGAATTGTCCAAACTCATCGTGACCGATGACGCGACCTCCGGTGCCCTCACCATCGATATCGGTGACATCGTGGACGTTGACCGCTACTGCGACGGTGCCAACTGCGCCTCGACCGGTGTGGTTGACTTCCTTGCCCTGGCCCCGCTGCCCAACGGACTCGCCAACCCGATCCCCGTCGCCGCGACCGGAGTGTCCACCACCGACACCTCGATCATCATCATGACGCTGGCCACCTTCACCGCGACCATCGAGGCGGGGGAAATCTACGTCATTCTGGCCTACAAGTGTCTGTAAGAGAGGAGTTCGCCCGACTTATAGCAACCCTAACCGGGCGGCGGATGTCTTTCCCGATGTCCGCCGCCCGTTTTCCTTATGACCACCAACACCGATCTTGCCAACCACGCCCTGGCGCTCCTGGGAGAGCTGCCGATTTCCGACATCGAGAGCGAAACGAGCAAGCCCGCGCGGGTGTGCCGCCAGTTCATCCAGTCCGCCATGGACGAAACGCTGCGCATGGGCCGGTGGAACTGCGCCACCGAACGCGTGACGCTGGCCAGAAACTCAACGGCCCCGGTGGCGGGTTATGATTTCTACTACGACCTGCCGGGAGACTTTATCCGGCTGCTGGAAGTCAACGGCGAGCAATACGAGGATTCCAGCGAGTTCTTCGAGGTGGAGGGATTGAAGCTCGCCAGTGACGAGGACTCGGTATCCATCCGCTACATCCGGCGCATCACCATCGGCTACGCGGACGGGCTGCTAGCCAATGCGATGGCGGTGCGCCTGGCGGGCAAGATCGCCCTGCCGCTCACCGGCAGCGAGGAAAAGGCCATCACCTTCGCCCGGCTCTTCCGCGAGGCGCTGGGCGAGGCCCGCCAGCATGACGCGCAGGAAAGCGGCACCGGGCGCAATCCGCGCTGGCAGAAAGTATTCTCGCGCTCCCGCCTGCTGCGCGCGCGCGGCACCGGGCGCAATCCCGAAACCTATCAACTTCCTTCCTGATGCCCGAAATCATCGACCGCCGGATCAGCTTCAACGCGGGCGAGCTCTCGCCGTGGCTCGATCCGCGCGTGGATCTGGACAAATACCGGATGGGCTGCCGCACCTTGCAGAACATGACGCCCAATATCTACGGCGGAGCGTTCCGGCGGCCGGGCACGCAATACCTGGGAGCGGCGGCCGCGAGTGACAGCGCCGTGCGCCTGGTGGCGTTCACCGTGGACAGCGACACGCATTACCTGCTGGAGTTCTCCCACCTGCTCATGCGCGTCTGGAACGCGGAGGATGCCGCGCTGGTGTGCGTGACGGACGTGCCCGTCGAAATGGTCACTCCCTACACCACCGCGCAACTCGGGCAGCTCCAGTTCGTCCAACAGAACGATCTTTGTTACATCGCGCATCCCGATCACTTCCCGCGTGTGATTTCCCGCTATGCGGAAACCGATTGGCGCATCGACCGGGTGGCCGACGCCTGGCCCGCCACCGTGGGGCCCAATATCACCACGGCCACCATCACGCCGCTTGTGGCGTATTACAATCTGTTCGGACCGGCTACCTACGGTGGAGGGACCTACGCACTCGGTGCTTACGTGACGGATGCGGGTATCCACTACGTCTCGCTGGCCGGCTCCAACACCGGCCACACCCCGGCGACAAACCCCACCTGGTGGCGGCGAGTGCTGTGGATCGCGGACGACAATATCTATCAGGCGGGCGAACCGGCGGATTGGACATCCGCCTCGGTCGGCCAGGGGGTCACACGCAAGAGTGGCGGGCTTTACTATACCTCGCTCCAGGCGGCCAATGCCAACCACACGCCCGCATCGAGCCCCACCTGGTGGCGGGTGGGCGCGTGGATCCCCACATCACTCTACGGCGAGCCCGCCGCCTATTCCGCCGCGGTGGATTACACCACCGGCCAGAAGGTCAAATACAACTCGAAATACTACGTCCGCACATCGTGGCAGTCCGGGTTGCAGGATGGAGTGGCACCCGGTTCACAGCCTTACGGAGACGCATTCTGGAAGCAAACGACGTATGATGTGGCGGCGGGCGATTATGAAAAGCTGGCTGTGGGCCAGACGGTGGGCCTGCTTTGTTCGAGCGCTCTTTTCACAGCCGGCCATGTGGGGTCCAAGTGGGTGGTTTCCCACAAGCGCGACGACCTCACCCGAGAAATCAAGCTCAATAACGTGACGGCGGGCACGGCGGGCGCGATCACGGCTCCGCTGTATGTCCTGGGGGAGTGGTCCGCACAGACCAACGCAACCGGCAATGGCAGCGGTGCGTGGAAAACCACGGTGCTTGTCGAGCGCAGCGATGACCAGGTGAACTGGGAGACCCACAACCTGGTTGTTTCGAGCGAAAGCGAGGTTAACCAACTGCTTACCGGCAACGAGGATGTGCCGGTGTTCCTGCGGCTCAACTATGCGCTGTGCGAAGGTGCCTCCAACGTCGCGCCCGGCATCCGCGCTGAACTCCAGGCAGGCGCGCCCGATCATGCGGGCATCGTGGAGATCACCGAATACGTCTCCACCACCCTGCTCAAAGGGGTGGTGAAAAGCCAGTTGCTGGAATCCTCGGCCACCCGGCATTGGGAGGAACCGGCGTGGTGCGGGGGCAATGGATACCCGCGCGCGGTCACACTCCACCAGGCGCGGCTTTTCTTCGGCGGCACCACGGCCAAGCCGACCACCCTGTGGGGCAGCGCGGTGGATTCCTATGAGGATTTCCGCGTAGCGGCCGCCGCCGACCGCGCGGTGATGTATACCCTTCAGGCCGACGAGGCGGCGACCATCGAATGGTGCGTGTCGCAGGATTTTCTGATCATCGGCACCAGCGCCGGCGAGTGGGTGCTGGGCGAGCGGCCCGGCGAGGATATCCCGAAGCTGCGGCGCAACACGCTTTTTGGCACCGCGCCTATCCAGGCGCGCGCGGTGAACGACTCGATTGTGTTTATCAGCCATTCACAGCGCAAGCTGCGCGAATACTCGTGGTCGCTGGAGCGCGACGGCTACGCCGCCAACGATCTGACCATGCTCGCCGAACACCTTGGCGACGCGCGCATGACCCAAATCGCCATTTCCCGCAATCCGGAAGCGCGGGTATGGTGTGTGACGGAACGCGGCGACCTGCTGAGCCTCACCTACGAGCGCGGCCAGAACGTGGCCGGGTGGTGCCGCCATGTCACGGACGGGGCGTTCGAGTCGCTGGCGGTGGTCGCGGGCTCGGGCGAGGATGACCATGTGTGGGTGAGCACCGTGCGCACGGTCAACAATGCCACAGTGCGCTACATCGAGCGCTTCGTGCCGGACCAGGTTTACGCCATGAAAGGCGGCGAGGAAAAAGAACTCGTGTTCGCGGATTGCGCGCTGGTTCTCACCGGGCAGGCCAGCGAGGTCATCACGGGGCTGGACCATCTGGAAGGTTGCGGGGTTTCCGTATTGGCGGATGGTGCGGTCCATCCGAATCTAGGGGTGGTTAGCGGGCAAATCACCCTGGATGCGGTGGCGGAAACAGTGGTCGTGGGACTGGAATACATCGCGCTGTTGGAACCCACTTACCTGGAAACCGGCGATCCCCAAACCCTCAGCAAGGCTGCAAAGAAACGCATGCACCGCGCCATGTTCCAGTTCTGGAAAACCGGCGGCGTGCAGGTGTCCGTGGATGGCGGGGCCACTTACTCGGATTTGGTTTTCTCAACCACGGAGGATCTCATGGACGCTCCGGCCGCGCTGCATACCGGACTGCACGAGGAATGGCTGAAGGGCGGCACCGAACGCGAGGTCACCTGCATCCTGCGCATGCGCAAACCCCTTCCCGCCGCCGTGCAGGCCATGGTGCTGCGCTATTCACTAGAAATGACATGATCCAGCTGCGCACATACGACGAGGGCCGCGACTATCCGATGGTCGAAAAATGGTGGTGCCGCCACGGTGTGCCCGCCACGCCGTGCGAGTGCGTCCCCATGCTCGGCGTGATCGCCAGTGAAGGGGACAAGGATTTGTTCGCCGCCTGGGTGAGCATGGACAATTCGTGCGGCCTGTGCTCGCTGCTCTGGCCGGTGGCCAACCCGGACGCAAAACCGCGCGAGGTGGCCCGCTCGATCCGCCCGACCGTGGACCTGCTCAAGAAAATCACCCGGGACCTTGGCTATCACACGATGATGACCCTCACGCATTCACGCTCTCTCACCCGGCAATTCGCGCGGCTGGGTTTCCAGCCCGGGGAGAGCCCGGTTTTCGCCACCCTCTCACCCACCTGAAATCCGCCCGCCATGCCCTGGTTCATTCCGCTCATTCCCTACATCACCGCAGCCGCAGCCGTCGCCGGAACCGGCGTGGCCGTCTACGGCCAGCAACAGGCGGCGAAAGCAGCCGAAGCAACCGGCGAATACAATGCGGATCTCGCCAAGGAGGAGGCCCGGCGCGTCAACGCGGTGGCCGCTGAGAACGCCAGGCGCAAACAGCGCGAGAATTCCCGCATTCTGGGCGCGCAGCGCGCGGCAATCGCGCAATCCGGCTTCGCCATGGAGGGCAGCCCGCTCGCCGTGCTCGGGGAATCCGCCATGACCTTGCAGCGCGATATCCTGGACATCGGCTATGATGCGGCCAACAAGTCCCGCAATCTCCAGGCACAGGCCGGAATGAGCCTGTGGGAGGGCGGCACGCAGGCCGGAGCGCTGCGCACGACGTCACTGGCCACCGGGGCGCAGGGGCTCACCAGCGCGGGCATGGGCTTTCTCCAGGCCAAGGGCCTTACGCCGCCCGGAAGATCTCCATCCACTCCCGTCAACTGATCCCATGCCCATCCCGCCCACACGTTACATCGATGCCGGTCCCGGCCTGCCACAGGCCAACCCGCAGACCGCCATGGCTTCCGGTATCGCGCTATCGCGCTTCGGGGAGACCATCGCCGCCATCGGCGAGCGCGGGCTGCAAATCGCGGCCGACGTGCGCCGGCACGAGGAAGCGGGCGCGGTGGAAGCCAACCTGGCGCAAATCGAAAAGGAATCCGCCGATTTTCAAAACAGCCTGCTCACCCGCAGCGACACGGCGGAATGGCCGAAGGAACTGGGCGAGAAAATGGGGGATTGGAAAAGCCGGATAGCAGGGCTGGGACTCTCGCCCGAAGGCCGCGCCCGCGCGGAAGAGCGCTTCGCGGACTGGCGCACGCGGCGCACGATCCAGCTTGAGGCCGGGGCCGCCAGCAAGGGTGTGGAAATGGCGCGCCAGCAGATCGTGCAATCGTTGGACTATTACCGGGCCACCGGTAACAAGGCGGCCCATGCGGCCGCCTTGCGGGCGGGCCGTGAGAGCGGCATCCTGTCTCCCGCCGATGTGCAAAAGGCGCAATACGAATGGAATTTGGAAAGCGCCAAGCAAGGACTGCTCGATGACTTCAAGAGCGATCCCGATACCGCTCTTGCCAGGCTGAAAAGCGGCGCCTGGCGCAAGGAAACGGAGGGGTCCACCCCGGAGCTTGAGTCGTGGGGCATCAATATGGCGGAAGGCGCGGCGAAGGAAAAGACCATGACAGGCATCGACCAGGCGTATGACCTGGCCGCATCCGGCGAGCTTACCAGCCGGGATCAGGTGGAGAAAGACCCGCGCACCGCGTGGATGCGCCCGGCCCTGCGCCGGCGCGTGGGGGATTACCTGGAGAGCATCCAATCCGACGAGTTCAAGGCCCGCCAGCAGACGCCGGAATTCCAGGCGGAGAAGGTCGGTGAGATCACCTCGCAAATCCGCGATTGGACACCGGAGACCGATGACAAGGAAGATCCGGTTTACGGACGCCTGGTGGACGCGGCCAAGTCGCTGCCAGCGGGCAGCGGTGCGCGCGAGGAAATGGACCGCCTGATCAAGGACAAGCGGGCGGGCAAGTGGCAGGAAATCAAGACCGCCAAGGACATTGCCGATTTCGCGCTGGATGAGAATTACAAGGCGGGCAAATTCGGGTCCATCGACACGCCCGGCAAGATGACCGTGGCGGAAGCGCTCAAGGGCGGATTCCTGCAAGACCGGGAAAAACTCGCGCTGCTCGGGTGGAACAAGGCGCAGGTCGCGGAAATCGTGGATGGCGAGAACCCTGAAAAACAGACCGACGCGAAACGCGCGGCGGCCGTGCAGCGGCTCTGGCTCAAGCGCGGGTTTGAAAAAGAAGGGATCGATCCGCTGGTCCAGAAAACCGGCGAGGCGATTTACCGTGGTGCCACGGAGATCGATTACGTGAACCCGGAGTCCGTGGACGCCGCGCTTGAAAGCAGGATCACCGCCCGGCGCAAGCTGGGTGCGGCCCGCCTGAAGGTGGCGGAATACGTTAGAATCAACCCGAAAGCGACGGTCGAGGAGATCGACAACCAGATTCTCGAACTGACCGAGGAGGATATCCGCAAGGCGAAGAAAGAAGGACTGGTGCCCGCCCGCGCCCGCCGTGCCACGCCAGGCGCGGACGAAAACACTTCGGATGTGCCCAAAGGGGGCAACCTCAAGGAAATGGTCAAGGAGATCGAGGCCGGGGGGGAACCGAAGAAATTCTTTCCCAAGGCTTATTGGGACGTTCGACAATGGAGCATCGGCTACGGCACCCGGAGCAAGGAGGGTGAGGTGATCGACGAGGCGGAGGCATCCAAGCGGCTGGATACGGAGCTTGCCGGGCATCGCGCGCGGGTCATCGCACAAACCAAGCATCTCAATCTGGAACCCCATCAAATCGACGCGTTGACCAGTTTCGACTACAACACGGGCGACCTGGAACAACTGCTGGCTGGCGGCACGCGGGGAGTGAACGAGATAGCAAAAGCCATGCCGTTCTATCGCAACTCGGACGGCAAGCGCTCCAAGGGCTTGGAGAACCGGCGCAAGGCGGAACAATGGCTGTTCCTGCACGGCTATCCCGGCAGCGCTGATGACGCGGTGAAAACGGCCGTCGCGAGCATGCAAAACAAGCCACTCCCATGATTGAAAGCACTCTCGATGTTCCCGCCGTGGATCTCACCGCGGGCATCCCGCAATCCGCAGCCGATCCCAACCGCACGCTGCTGGGTGTGGCGCAGGCGACGCCCGACGCGCTCAACGCGGCGCAGGTGAACACCCGCCTGGCTTATCATGGAACTCCTGCGGGCATCCCACCGTGGGAACAGGATGACGAGCAAACCCGCAAGGAGCTGGTGGACCGTTACTTCAAAGGCATGGATAACATCGACGCGGAGGTGCTGGCGGATACCGGCACGCCGGAGGGGCCGCGCCGGGCGCGCGTGGATCTGCTCGCCGTCAATGACGCGTGGCTCGATCTGCACAGTGAAGAGCCTGTGCCGCCGTCCGGCCTTGGCCGCAAGCTGGCGATCCAAAAGCTTTCCATGGAGCAATTCGGCGGCGCGGGTGCGCGGGATGATGAATCGCTCCGCCAGGCGCTGCGGACTGACGCGCAGCAACGCCGGGACAAAAAAGCGGTCTGGGACAAGACGCTTGAACGCGCGGCCGTGGATGAGATTCTCACGCGTGACGACACGGGATCCAGCGGGCGGAGGGGATTTTTCAAGTTGCAGAAAGATCACATCGCCGGCATGCCCGGAGACACCCCGGAGGACATTGCGGATCGAGCAGTCGCCTACACCGATACGCGGATCAAAGTCAGGCACACGATAGCGCGCTTCCGTCCGCAGCTCGACAAGGTTTTCTCCGCCTTCGAGGCTAAGGAGGATTACGCGGACGCCGCGCGCGCGGCGTATGAAGCGCTCGCGCCGGCGGATCGCAAGCCGTTCCTGGCCGCGCTCAGGGTGCGTTCCAAGGAACTCTCGCAAACCGACCAGGACGGATTCTTCGTGAACTTCTTCAAGTCCGCCAGGCGCGACGTGGGCGGGATGCTTTACGAGGGCGCGGTGGGCGCGCTGGATCTGGCACCCGTGGGGGAGATCGGGCCGGAGGCGAAGTTCAACTACCGCTACCGGAAGCAGGATCTGGAGGTAAAGAAGGAATTCCGCGCCCGCGAATCGTTCGTGGCGGACGTGGTGGAGTTGCAGCAGCAGACCTATGACCCGATCCGCTATCTGACGGGTGAGGACGGGGCGGGGATCGACTCCATGGGATACTGGAAGCGCCTGCCGGAGAAGGTGGTCTACGCGCTGCCCGGGCTGCTCGGTAATGTGGGCGCGGCGATCTACGCGTCGCCCTTGCTTTTCGCCAGTCTCACGGAGAATCATCATCAGTCGTTGCGCCGGACCTTCCTCGCACAAGGGCAATCCGAACAGGAGGCGGAGGGCAACGCCTCGGTGCTGGCCCCCGTCGGCGGGGCCTTGGAATTAATAGGTGACAGTTTGACGGCCGGGCTGGTTCGCGGCCGCCTGCCGTTCTTCGACAAGGCTCTAACCGGCATGATGGACCGCATCAAAAGCCCGCTGGCACGCGGCGTGACGCGCTTCGGTGCGGGCTGGCTGGAAGAGGGCGTCCAGGAGGTGGGACAGAATTATATCGATCCGATGGTGCGCAAGCTTGGCACGGCGTTGGCTCTCGACATCCGCGGCGTGCAATGGCTGGGCAAGGGAGGCGAGTTGGACGGCTTCTGGGCGCAGTCCATCGAGACCTTCGCCATCGTCGGGCCGCTCTCCATCATGGGGGTGACGGGCGGCAGCCGGGCCGACTCACGCGTCAAGGCATTCACGGACGCACCTGATGTCGCGCTGAGGGCCTTGGGAATCCCCCAAGAGAATATCGATATCTTCCGCCTGGAAGCCGCCAAGGGGTTGGACAGCGGCAACGCATCCCTCGATAAAGTGCTTTCCACCCACGATCCGAACAGCGCGGACGCCAAGGCGGCCACCGAGGAAATGAAGGCGCAAATGGAAACCGCCAACCAGGCCAAGGCATCCGGCGTGGTTCCCGTGGTGATCCAAAGCGCGGACGGCTACGCGGTGCTCGACGGGGAAACGCGCGAGGTGGTGGCCAGCGGGCTTGACCAGGCTGGCGCGGAGCGCGTCATGCGCGCGCACAGCGCGGCCATGGATGAATCCCGGGCCGATCAGACGGCCTACATGGCCAGCCTGTTGGAAGGCGGCGCGGAGGCTCTGGAAATGGACACCACCGGGCAGGCCCGCAACAGCATCGAGACGGGCACCCGCTACACCGAAGCCATCGCCGCGGCGGAAGATCCCGGGGCCATCGACCAATTCCACGAACAGGCGGCGCTGCATGAACAAATCAACGGCGGCACCGGGGAAGTGGCCATGGTCGCGCTGGGCCGCAACGTGATGGAGCTGCGGGGGAAAGTGCGCACGTTCACCAACCGCCTGTTCCAGGGTGCCAGCGTCACGACCATCGTGCACGAAATGGGCCACGGCATGCTGCGCGAGTTGGAGGCGGCGGGCGTAATCGTGCGCGACGAAAAGTTACGCTTCGTGCGCGCGGTGGACAGCGTGATGCGCGGGCAGGTGCTCAAGCGCGGCATGCTCAAGGGGCAAAAGCTGGCCCTGCTGCCCGAGGGCATCGCCGATGCGGACATTACCGATGGCATGCTCAACGAGGGGATCTCCCACATTCTGGAATCCGAATTGCTGCGCACCCGCAAGCTTGCCAAGGACGCGAAGGCGCTGCGGATCTCGCCGGGCATCATATCGCGCAACCTGCTCGCACTCTCGCGCATGGCACCGGGAGCCACGCGCAAATTCCGCGCGTTTCTGGAAGCCGCGCGAGGCGTGCTCGGGCTCACATCCGCCCGTGCGCTGGCCATGAAGAAGGCGCTGCGCGAGGGCACGCTGGACAAGGCGGACTACGAGGCGTTTCTAAACAAGCTCACCGGCCGCGATCTTCAGGCCGAACATGACGGCACCGTGCGCGACGAACACGCGGCGCTTGTCGGCCAGGAGGCGTTCACGCCCACGGAGGACGAGCCGTTCAGCATGGTGCCCGCCGGGCCGGGATTGAGAAAAATCACCGAAGCACCGGAGGTGGTGAAAATCGCAAGCGATCCGTTTGAAGGATTTGAATCGGCGAAAAAATCCGAGTGGCTGGATCGATGGAAACAATGGGAGGAAGATCACCGCAGTGAATGGAGACAAACGATCCCGTTACCGGAGGGTAATGTTTTAATTGGCGGAAGGACCTTTGATGAGACGGGCGTGGTGAAGCGGAAAGAAGTCCTTGCCCATCATTTTCAAGCCGCCGCAATGTTGCCCGGCCTGTTACGGAATTCAAAACTTGCCATCGTGGAGAGCGCGACGGGAAAGCCAACGGCTCAAGAAGTCCACAAGCGTTACGCCTGGGCGGATTTCCCTGATGGAACGCGCCACCATGTTTTGATGACGGTGATCCGCTGGAAAGGAGAGGACATTCAATCCGATACCGCTTACTCCGTTGAAGCGCTTGAAGTGCAAGAAGAAGCGGCACCCGTTACTCGGAAGCTTCAAACTCCCACGGATGCCGCCCTTGCCGCCGGTAAGGGCGACGCGGAAACACTCGCACGCTTCCTGGCAGGAATCAAGCACGAACATCGGTGGGTGGTACAAGATTCATTCTCGCTCGCGCCGGCCGCGTTCGTGGATTCGCTTTCGATGAACGTCGCCAGTCGCATCAAGGACCCGCGCGTCAAGGCGGCGATGTTCACCCGCATGCTTGAAAAGCTCTCCCTGCTCAAGCGCGACAGGGACGAACTCGGGATCGCATTCGGCAAGGGCTACAAGCGCAAGGCCATCGAGGACCCGCGCAAGACCGCATCGATCAAGCGCGAGGCCGCATTCCGCGAAGCCACACGCCGCGCGGAACTTGAGGAAGAAGCCTACGCCCGGCACAATGGCATTCTCGATCAGCCGGATCTGGCCAAGCTCAAGGCACAGCCGGTGCATGCCGCGCTGGCCGATCCTGCAACGCACTTGCGCGGCCGCCTGATGGGCTACGCACAGGCTGTCGGGCGCGGAATTGATTTCTTTGATCCAAAAAAACAAGGCGACTACGATGGATCCGACGGGGTTTCGCGCTCGGTGTTCGGTGGCACGATCGCGCCGGATGTGGCGGCGGAGGAACTCTTCGGCGCGGGCCTGATCAACGCGCCCACGCCGGACGCGCTGTGGGCCGCGCTGAAGCGCGAGGCCGCCACCGTGGAGAAGATGCGCGGCTACATGGCCGCCGCCCGTGAGGACGTGCGCAAGGCGCGCTTACAGGCCAAGGAGGAGGCCAAGGCGTGGGAGTGGGAACGCCTCAAGGAGGAGTCCGCCAACTACAGTCCGCGCCAGCGGTTGCTGCGCGCGCTGGCCATGCTCGACGGCATCCTCACGGTGCTGCCGCCCGAAGTGCGCGGGCGCATCGGCGGATACACGCAGCTTGCCAGGCTGGCATCCGACGAGGCGCGGCTGAAGTTCCTGTCCGCCCGCGTGGCGCTGGCAGAGGAACACGTGGATGCGTGGATCAAGGGCGAGCACCGCAAGGAACTCTCCACCCTGCGCGAGAAGGCCAGGCCGAAGAAGAACAAACCCGGCGAAGCTCTGCGCGGACGCATCGGCGTGGACGCGCACCGCGTGTTCGGCTGGGTGGAGCGCTATTACGGGCTGGATGAAACGCAGCTCGACGCGGAACGCCTGGCCATCGAAAACGAGGAACAACGCATGGCCGACGAGAGCGTGCCAGGCGTGGTCCACCCGGAAGCGCTGGAACTGGCCAACCGCGCCCGCGTGTTGGATCTCGCCGGGGGCTTCGAGGGCAAGACCGTGGCGGACCAGGCGGCGGCACTCTCATGGCTGCGCGGTGCCTACACCTTCGGCCGCGACGAGTGGCAGGCCAAGGAATCGGATCGCCTGGCGGAAGTGGCGGGCTTGCAGCGCATCCTGCTGGAAACCCTCGCCGCGCAAAAGGGAGTCACCCTGCCGCGCTTTGAAATGCCGAAGTTCGATCACCGGCGCATCAACGGCATGACGCCGGCGGAAGCGGAGCCGCTCATGCGCGATCACGACACGCTGGTGCGCAACACGCTGGCCCGCCACAAGGCCAAGGTGCGCAAGCTGCTGGAAGAGGGCGGCGTGGGCAGCCTGGCCGCACGCCAGCAGCGCGCGGCGCACGAGGCATCGCGCGAAAACCGCACCGCGCTGGAAGCGGGCAGCGGGGAGTTCCTTTCCTTCGTGCAGGTATTGGAACGCCTGCTGGGGCCCGGGCATTCGCTCGTCACCCGCTGGAATCAGGCGGTGGGGGATGCGCAGAAACAGAAAACCCATGCCATGCTCGCGGCCGATAAGGCATGGTTGGAAGCGGCAGCCGCCGCGATGGGAAACCCCGGAATCTTCCAGGTGCAGGAACGCCTGTGGGAAATGAGCGCGGAGCAATCCATCACCATCCAAAAGCAAATCCGCGAGCCGGGCGTGGAAATGGAAATCCGCCTGGCCAACGTGCCCGGCCTGCTCGACGGCACGGCCGACCCGGCGGAGCACGGGCTGACCACCGGGGATTTCCCCGCACTCCAGGAGGCTCTCGACGCGCACAACGCGGTGGATCGCAAGGGCCGGGCCGATACCACGGAATTCCTCAAATTCAAAACCACCGGCACGCGCACGGCCGTGGAAGTCAATCTTACGCCGATGCAGGCCGTCACGCTGGTGCTCACGTCACGCCAGGCGCGCTACGCGAAGAATCTGGAACTCCACGGGTTCACCCCGGACGTCGTGCAATCCGCGGTGGACCAGCTCGGGCCGGAGGCCATGTCCATGGCGGATTGGCTGGGCGAATTCTACCGGGAAAACTACGAACCCCTTGCGGTGGTCTTCCGCGAAATGTTCGGCGTGGATCTGCCGCTTGAGGAAAATTACTCGCCATTCCGCGCGGAGCGTGGCGGCACCGATAAGGAGATAGGCGGGCCGGCGGAAGCGGCGGGCATGGTGCCGGAGGGCGGATTCCGTGCCAATTTCACCAAAACCCGCGCCCCCTCGCACAGCCTGGCCCCCGCGCTGCAAGGAGCTGTGAGCGTGTTCCAGGGGCACGTCGCCAGCTCGGAACACTGGCGCGCCTTCGCCCCGCTGGTGCGCGAAATGAAGGCCGTGCTCGGCGGACTGGAAACCCGCCAGGCCATCGAGGCCGTTCACGGCCGGGCGCTGGTCAACGCGCTGGATGGCTGGCTGCTGGCGTTCGAACAGAACGGGCTGAAGCAACGCAAGGTCTCGGATGGCGTGGACCATCTCATCCGCGGCATGCAGCGCAATATCGCGGTGCTCGGCCTGGCCTTCCGATTCTCCACGCTGATCAAGAACTACGTGCTGCCCGCGTTCGGCACGGCGCGCCGCATCGGCGTGGGGAACTGGGCGCGCGGTTTGGCACGCTTCGCCGCCGGAAAAATCAGCTATCGCAGGTTCCGCGAGGCGGATTACATCACGCTGCGCGCGGATAACGGGTTTTCCCCGGAACTCCGGATGGCCACTTCCCGCCTGAGATCCGAGAAACCCACCCGCGCCGGCAATCTGATTCTGGCCTCCATGCGGCTCATCGGCACGTCGGACGCTCAATCCACCGCGCTGGGCGCGGCCATCGCCTGGGATTACCACTTCCGCCGCGAACGCGCCGCCGGGCTGTCCGAGGCGGACGCCTCCGCCCTGGCGGACCGTCTCACCGAGGATGATGTGAGGCGCACCGCGCAGCCGCTGGAACTCGCGGAGCGCTCGCTTTACGAGCTGTCATCCAATGAGGCGGCGCGGTTGCTGTTTCTCTTCGCCACGGACGCGCGCAAGGAAAGCGCGCTCTTCTTCGAGTCCGCGCGCCGCGCGTGGAAGGAAAACAGCGCGGCCGGCCTGCTGACCAGCGCGGAATTCCGCTCCACCGCCGGCGCGATCTGGCTGAGCACCGGCCTGATCAACACGGTGATTTCCCGCATGCTGCGCGACATGATGGACGGCGGCGATGATGACAAATGGTTCGACGAGCGCAACTGGAGCCTCAAAGCCGTGCTCGCCCAGGCGCTGCTGGGTCCGGCCGGCGGCATCCCTTTGATCCGCGATCTGGCCAGCGGCTGGAACATGTCGGAAATGGCCAAGGCTACCAAGGCTTTCAAGGCCATGAAGGATCTGGGTGATGCGCTGTGGCACATGGATATACCGGACAAGAACCGCGTGATGTGGATGGAACGCCGGATCAACAGAATTCTCATCGGCCTGGGGCTCTTCCACAAGGGCGCGGCGGAAGCCGGTGCCTTCTCCAATCTTGTGGACCAATCGCTGCGCATGATCGAAAACGCGGACCCTCTCTGAGTTCCTAGCAGGGAAATCGCCAGCGGGCCCCGCAAGGTGATTTGATTCCGCCCATGGTCGGCTCGCCTGAAAACGTCATCACCCAATTCCTGGGCATCTCCCACGGCGTGCCCGGCACCCCGGGCAGCGGTGATAATGACGATGGATTCTACTCCACCGGCCTGCGCGTCGCCACCGCGGACGAGTTGCAAGTATGGCTGGAAAAGTCGGACGGCATCCCCGTGCTGCAACTCCCGGGCACCGATTACACCCTGGATCTCACCAATCCGGCGTGTGCCGTGATCGGCTTCGACACCACCGGCGGGCTGCCACAGCCGCCCTACCCGGTTCTCCCCGATCCCGGTGACATCATCACCTGTGTCCGGCTCACGGCCCTGACCCAGACCCTCAACCTGCGCTACAACGAGCGCCTGCCATCGGGCTTGATGGAAGCCAGCCTGGACAAGATCCTGCGCCTCATCGCCGATACCCGGGCCGTCAAGGCGCTGCGCTTCCCCGTCACTGATCCCATCGATCAGGCGTGCGAGCTGCCCGGCCCGCATGAACGCGCAGGGCGCGTGCTCGGGTTCGACGATGACGGCAATCTCACGGTCTATCCGGTCGTGGAAATCGGCGAGGGCGAAAGCGACGCCTATCGCGGCGACCGGGGCAAGGAAGCCTACGATCACTCACAGCTTCCGCACGCCCCGGCGGACGCCACCAAGGGCGCGGACTGGAATACCAACGTCGCCAACAAGCCGAATCTGCTCGCGCTGGGCCAGACCGAAACCACCGCGCACCGTGGTGACCACGGACACGCCGCCTATCAGCATGCGATCTCAGAGCACGCTCCGGCGAATGCGGTGCCATTGGGTGAGACCGACCATACCGCATATCGGGGAGACCTTGGAAAGGCTGCCTACGATCATTCTCAAACGCCACACTTTCAGTTAGGTGTAGTGGCGGGAACTGCTTATCCAGGTGACAAAGGAGCAAGTGCGAAATTATCTGCCGAGACCGCACTCACTGCTGTTGCAACAGCCTTGGAAAACGCCGCAACCGCACAAGTTGCCGCGGACGCTGCCCAGGGAACTGCTGACACCGCGTTATCAGATGCCGCAACCGCACAGGCAGCCGCGGAGGCATCAGTACAACCAGGTGACCTGGGTGATGCCGCGGCTCGAGCAACAAGCACTGGCGGGCAGGGGTTTGCGGACTCTGGCAAGGTTGCCATATTTGGTGGCACTGGTGTAATTAACTTTACCGCAATCGACACCAAGGATCTGTATAGTGCCGAACATGTAGGTTATTTTTCTAATTGCCAGGCTTACCAGACCGGGACCGGTCCCGGTTTTGTGATTTACTGGCCTGCTTCGTTGACAGGAAACTACGAGGCGTACTGGCCGTCCAAAAATGGCACTGTCGTTCTAACTGCAAACACATCCGGCATCCTCCAGACCTCTGAGATCACCGGAATTTCGGCGTTCGCCGTGGATCTTCTCGACGAGACCAGTGCCGCCAACATGCGGACAAAACTCGGTCTTGGAAACAGTGCCACCCGCGCAGTCGGCACGACCGCAGGCACGGTGGCCGACGGTGGTGACGCACGCCTGGGATTGTTAGGCATCTGGCAATACTCCTCTCCCGGAAGTTACAGTCTCATTGTCCCTCCGTTCGCCAAAGCAGTCAGCATGATCGTTGTTGGTGGTGGTGGCGGCGGCGGCAGCGGGAGGCGCGGAATCTCGACCGATGCCAAATCAGGCGGTGGTGGTGGCGCTGGTGGATCTATTGTGCGACTTGACTGCGTTCCCCTTGCCTTTGTCGGAATGACTGCCGGTCAAGCCTCAAGCCTCTCGGTCGGTGGTGCTGGACAAGGAGGAGCCGCTGTTACTGCCGATGATACCAGCGGAGCCACTGGATACACGGGAAGTGCTTCAACCTGCGGCTCCGTGACCGCTGTTGGAGGGGCGGGTGGAGGTGGCGGAACCCTCACTGCTGGTGCTGCCGGTGCTGGTGCTGCCGGATCGTGTTTTTATAACTGGACGCTCAGTTCTAATATCGGTGGCGGCACGGCTTCTACAACCAATGGCGGGGCCGGAAATGCCGGTTCAAATTCCACCCCGGCAAGTGGCGGCGGTGGCGGTGGAATCACGGCGAACAATGCCGCAAGAGGAACCGGTGGTGCTGGTGGCGCGATCGGTCGTTCCACCACCGTCATGTCGAGTTTGTATGTGGCTGGGGCAAACGGGGGCAACGGCGGCAGCGGGACCGCTGGTGGGTATTCGTCAATTCTTGGTGTCGGTGCCGGTGGCGGCGGTGGCAGCGCATCTGCTACCACGTTCGCCGGAAACCCCGGTGGTGCTGGTGGTAATTGCGGAGGCGGTGGTGGTGGTGGCAGCGCAATAACCAACGGACAGAAATCCGGTGCGGGTGGTAACGGCGGCTCGGGGTTCGTGAAGGTCATTTTCTGGGGAGACATAACCGATCCAAACAACCCATGATCCAGACCAAGACCGACCTTCAAAAGACCCGCGACCTGCGGGATGAACTTGTGATCCGCATCGCCCGGGCGTGCGAGCACCTCGCCGCCACCCTGCGCGACTGCGACTACCAGTTCCGCCTGATCGACCTGGCACCGTGCCTAGAGTGTCTCAACGACGACGAGGCGACGTTCAACGAAATCTCACAGGCGAATATTGTCCTTGGTGATGCCGTGAACTCGTATCTCGACAAGGTGGCCCATCCCGCCATCAAAACTCGGGCACCTGCTGCACCGATGATGCGTTACGACGTGATGCTCGACCCAGTGTCCGCGGCATTCGTGAAACGCGAAGTTGTTGAATTTACCGAAGGAATGAAATCAGAACCCATAAAAGAGATCGTTACTCCATGACTCAACCGACCAAGCAACAACTCGCCGAATGGCCGGTGCCCAATTCACCCATAGGCTTCGCCTTCTCCGTGATCAAGCTCTTCGGCCCGTGGGCCTTCTCCTGGGTGGTGCTCGGATTTCTCTGGGTGAGTTATGAGAAAAAGAATCAGGACGTATCCACCCTCGCCAACAGCGTCATCACACTCATGGGAGAGACCAACAAATCAATATCGGATCTGACGAGATCGATCGACAAGGGTCACGACAAGGTCGATGACATGGCTCCCGCGGTATCGTCCTTGCTGGACGCGGTGAAGGCTAACGGTAAACAACTCGACTCCACCGGAATAATCATGTCGGAGAACAACAACCTCCTACATGAACTGAACGCCCGTGTTAAGGGCAACCCGCAAACACAATGAAAGCAACACCGTTATACCCAATCATCGCATGCGCCGCCTTGCTTGCAAGCTGCGCCACCACCACCACCACCATCACCGATCCTGACGGCCGCAAGACCGAGATCGTAGCCAAGGGGCCTGACGCCGCTTCCATTTCGGCGGCGGCCGCAGCGCTGCAAGTGGTGGTGCCGCTGATCCGTCCGACCAAGTAGCCGCTCCCATGTCGGACATGGACCGTATTATCAGGATGCTCACGCTCATGCTGCTCGTATGGGCGGTGTGGGCATTGCTCCAGGTGAGCAGGGTTCTGGCGTTGACCGTCGCCTGGGACGACAATCCGGTTTCGGACCAGGTGACCGTGTATGAGGTTTCCGTAGTCGAGGTGTTCGGCATGGCGGCATCGGTCTACCCGACAAGCCAGGCCCGACTATCGCTATCGGGTTTGCAGGCGGGCAGAACTTACCTCGTCACGGTCAGGGCAAAGAATTCCGCCGGCCTTTGGTCGGATCCCTCAGATGCCCTCACCGTGATTCCTCACATCAGGAGGATCTTCGAGCACTCCCCCGACCTGATCCACTGGACCGTCATCAAGACAGATACCGGACCCGAACCTGCCGGATTCATGCGGGTAAGAACATCACCTCCATGAAACTATCAGAAGCACTCATAGCCGTGGCGCGCAAGGAAATCGGAGTCACCGAGATCGCCGGCACGAACTGCGGGCCAAGGGTCAATCAATACAAGGCCGCCACATGGATGGACAATCCGAAGCAGGGCTGGCCGTGGTGCGCCGCGTTCGTTTGCTGGTGTTTCCGGGAAGCGCTCAAGCTCTCGGGCGTCAGGGAAACCGCCACCTTCAATCGCCCGCAAACCGCCGGTGCCTGGGACTTCGAGAACTGGAGTCTCAAACAGGACGGATCCACCAGCACCGGCCGCCCCGTGCGTGCGGACATGATCCGCCCCGGAGACATCGTGATCTATCATTTCAGCCATATCGGCATCGCGGTCTCCGTGTGCGACGCGGCCGGGTCATTCCAGGCCATCGAGGGCAATACGGACAAGGAGGGCAGCCGCGAGGGCGGCGGGGTATTCCAAAAGCGGCGCAACGTTTCGCAGGTCCGCTGCCGTATCCGGCCCGCCATCTAACGTCCGGTGCCGTTTTTTGTTATTGACCACCGCGGTTTGACCACCGCCGGCGGCAAAGCGGGATACTTCCCGTGGTTGTTATTTCAAGAAATCCCTTGTTTCATAAGGATTGATAAATGTTGAGAATCAGTGAAAAACCCCTTGGATTATTTAGAAGGCGGGTGCTCTATCCTCTGAGCTACAGGCGCAATTCTTTATGATTCAATTTGTTGCGGAGATTTCCTAACTTGCTTTCGGGTTTTTGACCACCGCTTTTGACCACCGATATTGACAACGC
>Ga0268284_1000278_pt1 | contig 41378 bp, 29 predicted proteins | sample saktaG_14_FD_190137 | JGI IMG/M metagenome (GOLD analysis project Ga0268284, IMG submission 190137) | Saline water microbial communities from Sakinaw Lake, British Columbia, Canada - sak_2013_06_06_40m | ecosystem: Environmental > Aquatic > Non-marine Saline and Alkaline > Saline ...
GTAGGCTCGCCCAGTACACGGAAAGAGGGCTTTGACGGTTTATCTGGTACGCCCCCATCCGCCATTTTAATGGATTGTTTCTGTTGCATGATTGCTGGTGTGATTCCGAATGAATCCGCCAGACGTTGCTTGATCAGCGTGATGGCCAGGTGCGTGATGTCGATGCCGATCCATGTTCTCCCCAGCTTCTGTGCCGCATCAATCGTCGTGCCGCAACCGCAGAACGGGTCAAGTACCACGTCGCCGGGATTGCTGCTGGCTTGTATCATGCGCTCAAGAAGTGATACGGGCTTTTGTGTGGGATAACCCAGACGTTCCTGATGCCATGAGCGAAGTGGCTGAATGTCACTCCAAATATCCTGCGCGGGCATTCCTTTGGATTCATCTAAGTAACGCTTACGGCGTGGTATACCATTCCGAGTGTAGAAGATGTGCCCATCTTTATCTAATTGGCGCATTGTTGTTTCGGGTACTCGCCAGATTCGGTGAACACCTTTCCATTCATAATCGTATCCACCACCTTGTAGTCCCGATGCCCCAATGTCCCCAGACATGAACCGACGCCCTTTATCATCAGTGTAGCGGTAATATTGATCCACATACTCCTGCTCATAAGGCTGGAATGTGTCATTCCACGTTGTGGCGGCCCCCTTTGTGAAAAAGAAGATCGTATCATGAACTGCACCATATCCGACTGCATCACTGTGGCCGGATGTGCGTTTCCAGATGATTTCGTTTCTGAAGAATTGTGCTCCGAATATTGCATCTAAGAGAAGTTTGAGATAGTGGCTTGAGGAGGGATCGCAATGCAGGTAGATGCTTGCGGTTGTCTTCATCACGCGGCGTAGTTCCACAAGGCGGGGAGCCATCATCACTAAATAGGCAAGCATGTCGCATGGACCGAGAAATGTTCGGAATGCTTTGAGACAGTCTGCGAGCTTGCCGCCAGTCATGACGAGTTCCGCATAGATTTCCTCGTCATCGTGTCCCCACGACCAGGTGTCAGTGAAAGCCTGTATCTGCCCTGCTGCTTTGCTCCCATCTTTTTCGGCAAAGAGCACATTATAATTGGCATTCGAGTTAAAAGGCGGATCGAGGTAAACAAGATCGACAGACTCATCCTTGATGTGCCGTCTCATCACGTCGAGATTGTCGCCGTAATATAGTTGGTTGTCCATGTTGCCAAACGGGCTTGCCCTGGGTTTTATTCAGGAGTCACGCACGTATGCGGGCAATAAAAAAGGCGCGGACTCCAGTCCGTGCCTCACAGAAGGTACCGGCAAGCACCCAGAAGGAAACACGAAAGCTGGAGGCGCGCCAGCTGGCGCACCTCCGTGCATTTCGCATCCTTCTTGAAAAATTTGCCGGTTTTTCTGTGAAGCGTTAATACGCGTTAGCGCAAAATCAGTTGTAAATCAAAATCAGTTGTTTGTTGTCATCTCTCCTTTTTGAGAAATAGAGTTCATTTGAATGTTGGTAAGTTTACTCTCGTTATCTTGCAGATACAAGGGTTTTTTAGAAAAAAGAAACCCGTACGGGTAAATGGCTGGCGGCTTACCTGTCCGCCAGCCTAACAGATGAGGACTCGCGGACATATTATCTAAATTTCTTTTCGACTTCAGGCTTGGGGTCGAGCTCGAAACTCTTCTTCCAGAATTCAACAGCCTCGGCTTGCATGCCTGTTGCGGCGAGTGCGTCGCCGGCATGGTCGAGCACGACAGGATCTTTGTCGAGTTCCGCGGCCTTCAGCAAGTATTGAAGTGCATCATACGGCCGTTTCATCTTAAAGAGGATCCAGCCTTTTGTGTCCAGATAGGCCGCGTTGTTGGGTACGTTTTGCAAAACCTCATTGATCAGTTTGGAAGCCTCTTCCAGGTCTGTCCCTTGTTCGGCCCAGAAATAGGCCAGCGTGTTTTTGAGTTGATCCGAGGAACGATGGACAATGAGCGAGTCCTTCAGGAGAGGAATTGCTTCTGCTGAGCGTTTGTCCAGATCCAGGAGTGTGATGCGCCAGAGGTAAAGGCCTTCCGGCGGGAAATAACCTGCGACCATACTTGCGTCATGCGCACGACGTAAACTTTCGATAGCTGCTGTTTTGTTGTCGGCTGATTGTTCGAGGACAGCGTTTAAGAGTGCGCTTAAGACAGGCTTCTGTTGTTTGTATTCAGTGGCCAGTTCCTGAAGACGGTTTGTCGTGGCTGGATAGGCAAGGGCGACGATGCTGAGGCGCTGGATGGGTTGGATGTTGTTAGCGTCTACGTCGTATGCTGCAAGCATATTGGTGATGGCGGCATAAGGTTGCTTGGTTTGCAGGTAGCACTCCCCCGCTAATGTCAAGAGCGCTGAGCGCACAGAGGCTGGGTGATGATTCTGGGCGAGTGCGATATTCAGGCAATGCAGGCCGCGTAAAAAGTCTTTGTCCCGTGTGATGAAGTGGACAGCCCATTTGGCCGGCATGGCGAGGCTTTCTTTATCCGGATGGCGGTCATAAGCGGTTTGAATGAGCTGCAAGGCGCGTGCGCCTTGATTGGAGTAGAAGTAGAGCCGGATGAGCGTCTCTTCGATTTCACGGTCGTCGGGATCAAGCTTATAAAGTCGCTCACATTCTTCTGCAGCGACATCCGTCTTGCCTGCCGCATCTGCACAACAGGCTGCTGCAAAGCGTATGGAACGGGCATTGGGATTGCGTTTCAAATAACGCTGGGAGAGCTGATAAGCATCGTTATAAAGCCGACGGCTGACCAAGCAATACATGGCCTGTTCAAGAATATTAGTACTGTCCGGGGCAAGGTGATGAGCCAAGCGCAAGGCTTCTGAAACTTCAGTGTTAACCGCATTGGTATTAGGGTTCTCTTCATTTGCAAGGTTGATTGCTTTGAATAGAAGCGCGTTTGCACCGGCCAGGCGGGCGTCCTCATCGCTTGGCGCGAGTGATACATGGGTGACCGAACACCCCGTGAGCCAACTGCAAGCGAGTAGAAGGCAAAAGAAAAAAGACATCTGAAAAATTCCAGCGAGAATTTTTTCAAGTGTCTTCGAGTATTCAGCACGGCTCGTCATGGTTAATCCGTGGAAGTAAAATACAGCACAGGCGATGCCATAAACATGGTAACGCCTGTGCGGTTAGGTAGCGCTAAAAACGCCTCGCCTTACTTGTTCTTGTGGCGGTTAGCCTTCAGGCGTTTACGGTATTTGTGCTTGGACATTTTCGCACGGCGTTTTTTCTTGATTGATCCCATTCTCTCTCCTTGTTTTGTTTTCGGTGTCTTGCGTCAGTTCGTCACTGTTGCAGTTTTAAAAAATGACTTTATTCAATGGCAATTCAATGATGCCCGTAGCTCCGGCTTGACACATCTGCGGGATGATGTCACGGACTACTTTCTCTGCCACGACAGACTCGACGGCGTACCAGTTGTCATCCCCAAAGACTTTGTTGATGGTCGGGGAGTGGAGTGCCGGCAGAATATTGACAACGGCTGCCAAATCTTTTTCAGCCACGTTCAGCTTAATCAGGACACGGGATTCTGCTGCAAGCGCACCCTGGAGAAGCATGGCGATCTGTTCGATCTTCGCGCGCTTCTCTGGATCTTCCCATGCCTTCTTGTTGGCGATGAAACGAGTTGTTGAAGTTAAAATCGTGTCGAGGATACGAAGGTTGTTCGCCTTCAAGGAAGAGCCGGTTTCAGTGAGTTCAACAATGGCGTCCACCAGTTCCGGTGCCTTGACTTCCGTAGCGCCCCAGGAAAATTCAACTTCCGCTGTAACATGGTGCTGTTCCAGATAGCGTTTTGTCAAACCAACAGCTTCGGTCGCGATGCGCTTGCCTTGCAAATCCTTGACGCTTTGGAATGGGGAGTCATTCGGGACCGCGAGCACCCAGCGTACAGGATTCGATGTGGCCTTTGAATAACACATCTCGGAGACTTCAACGACATCAGACCCGTTCTCGTAGATCCAGTCGAAACCTGTGATGCCGGCATCCAGCAGACCCAGTTCAACGTACCGGGAGATTTCCTGAGGACGGATCAGGCGGCAGCGGATTGACGGGTCGTCAATGGACGGTACATACGAACGCGATCCGCATGATACGTTAAAGCCGGCCTTTTTCATCATGTTAAAGGTCGCATCCTGAAGACTTCCCTTGGGTAATCCTAATATAACTGCCATAGTGTTCGTAACCCTCTTCGTTTTAAAAAGGAGATTAAATATACACAATTTAGGGGTTGTAAGACAAGCATAGAAATGCTGGAACGAAAAAAAATCAATGAGCAAACGCCGATCATTGCCATTTCGCGCTTTAGTCAAAGGACGGGCTGTGCTATTCTTTCCCCATGATGAATGAAAAGCCGACGCTCTTTTTGATTGATGTGATGCCCCTGTTGTATCGGGGCCATTTTGCCTTCTTAAGTAATCCTCGTAAGACAAGTACTGGCCTTGTAACCTCTGCTCTGACTGGATTTGCAGCCAGCCTGTTTCAGATTTTGAACGAATACAATCCGACCCATGTCGCTTTGGCGCTTGATCCGCAAGGGAAGACGTTCAGGCATGATGAATATCCTGAATATAAGGCCCAACGGCAGAAGTCGCCGGAGGATATTGTGGCATCAAAACCAATGGTGATTGAATTGGCGACGGCACTGAACATACCCATTATATGTGTCGACGGCTTTGAGGCGGATGATGTGATGGGAACCTTGGCCGCACGCGCCGGCGAGCGGGGATGGACAACCTATTTGGCTACGCCGGATAAGGACGTGGCTCAGTTGGTCGGCCCTACTACCTTGTTGTTCCGTCCCGGCAAGGCCGGTACGACTGCGGAAGTGTACACGGAGAAGACCGTGTGCGAACATTGGCAATTGACATCGCCAGCACAGATGATCGACTTTCTGGGCATGGCCGGCGATGCCTCTGACAATATTCCTGGCATCAAGGGAGTCGGGGAGAAGACCGCGCTCGCTTTGCTGGCTGAATATGGAACACTTGATAATGTCCTGGCCCATGCTTCCGAACTGAAGGGGAAATTGGCAGAGAAGGTCGCCGCAAGTGCGGAGATGGCTCGGCATAGCCGCTATTTGGCCACCATCCGTAAAGATGTTCCGATGGAGGTCTCGCTCGATGACTTGGCGCGCCGTCCCTATAATGCTGATGCGTTGCGGGATGTGCTGAAGAAATATGAATTGTTTGCGATGGGACGCCGTGTGCTCGGTGATCTGTTTGACACGATAACAGTCACGAACGTTGGTTCAGAAGTTGAAGAGCAGCCTCTCAAGCAGCTTGCGGATGTGCCGCATACGTATGTGTGCGCAAAAACGGACGAACAGATTGAAGCATTGTTGAATGCGCTGCGGGGTGCGACGATCTGGTCGTTCGATACAGAGACAACAGGTCTGCATCCACGGCTTGACCGGCTGGTCGGCATGTCGTTCGCAATTGAAAAAGGACGCGCATGGTATGTGCCGGTTCCTGAATCACGTGAGGCTGCCCGCACATTGCTGGCGCGTTTCCAGCCGCTGTTTTCAGATACGAGCAAGACGCGCATTGCGCATAATGCAAAATTTGACTTGGCGATCTTGCGTCAGTACGGCGTGGAGGTGCAGGGCACGCTTCATGACAGTATGATTGCGCATTATGTGATTGATGCGTCTGAACGTCATGGCATGGATCACTTGGCCCGTCAGTATCTTAATTATAATCCAATTCCAATCACGAACCTCATTGGTGAAAAGAAAAAGGGTGCGGAGCAGGGGAATATGGGTGATCTTTCCCCGGAAGAGATTAGCGACTATGCCGCAGAAGATGCGGATGTGACGTATCAGCTTGATGTCCTGTTGCGTGAGCAGGTGAAGGAGGCGGGCTGCCTCACGGCCTTAGAACAGTGCGAAGAACGGCTGGTTCCTGTCTTGCTGGATATGGAATATGAAGGGGTGCGCATCAATGCCGTCGCATTGAAGGAGTATGGCCGTGAGTTGGACCGCGAACTGCTGGACCTTGAAATAAAGATCCGCGAATTGGGAGGCGGCAACTTTAATCCGTCTTCGCCCAAGCAGTTGGGCGAAGTGCTATTTGATTACTTGAAGCTTGATCCGGATGCCGCGCGTACCGCCTCAGGTCAGTATGCCACGGGCGAAGATGTGTTGCAACGGATACAGGACCGGCATCCGATAGTGCCAATGATTCTGGATCATCGCGCCTGCTCAAAACTCAAGTCAACGTATGTGGACAAGTTGCCGGAGTGCATCGATCCCAATACCGGCCGTGTGCATACGACCTTTGCCCAAGCGTTGACGGAGACGGGGCGCCTTTCGTCAGCAGACCCCAACTTGCAAAATATCCCTATCCGTACGCAACGCGGTCAGCGTATCCGGGAGGCCTTTGTTGCACGCGATGAAAATCATGTCCTTCTCTCAGCCGACTATTCACAAGTCGAACTTCGTGTTATGGCGGCACTGAGCAAGGATAAGGGCATGATTGAAGCCTTTAAGCGTGGCGCGGACATCCATACGGAAACAGCGATGCGCGTATATGGAGTTTTAGAATTGTTTGTGACACCTCAAATGCGTTCGGCCTGTAAGATGGTCAACTTCGGCATTATCTATGGTATTTCCGCCTTTGGATTGGGGCAGCGTCTTGGGATTCCGCGCAAACAGGCCGCAGAGTTGATCGAAACTTATTTTGCTCAGTATCCAGGTGTTAAAGCGTATATGGATCAGGCGATCCAAGCCGCACGGGATACAGGCTATGCCGCGACGCTCGTAGGCCGCAGGCGCTTTCTGCGCGACATCAATTCGCGTAATGCGACATCGCGTCAGGCTGCAGAGCGCAACGCCATCAACACGCCGGTGCAAGGGACGGCCGCAGACCTCATCAAACTCGCCATGGTTCGTGTGCATCGTGAACTGCGCGAGCGTCAGTTAAAGACGAAGATGGTTTTACAAATCCATGACGAACTGTTGTTTGATGTGCCTCGCGAGGAAACGGATACGGTTCGTACGTTGGTGCGTAATGCCATGACCACGGTTCTCGATATTGGTGTGCCGCTCGATGTGAGCATTGGCATCGGCGACAACTGGCTCGTCGCGCATTAAATAATTTTCGCAGGAATTGTCGTCCGCGTCGCGCGTCGATTCGTCGATTCGGGCGCGATTCTGCTTGCATTACTTAATCTTTTTTGCCATACTGCCTCCTATTACGTGTATACACTTAATTTTATTAAGGATAAACATTGTAAAAAACGGGTCATTTTGTATACCGTTCGTATGCGGAATGACGAAAATAAAAATAGCCTGCTGGGTATCGTGTAGTTTCAAAATCTACCGCCAGCGATGGTGTTGGGGTTTTAGAACCTCTCTTGGCACCATATTAACAGAGTCCCGTGTAAATGTCCGATAGGATTTTTTTGCGCAGGTCGCTAGAAGTTTAGTCATGCATACAGAACGCTCTTTCGAACGGCGTGATCGCCGTCCGCGTCCATCTTTTAATCGACGTAATAATCGTCATCCTGGCCTTGCGGAGCGGGACTATGGTCCACGCGAGATACCCAAACCCAAAGGCGAGATCCCCGAGCTTTTTGCTTCAACAGTCTTCGGACAGGTGAATCCTTTGATTCAGCACGCTGTGTCAGAAGAGGGGTATGCCACACCAACGCCTATCCAGGAACAGTCGATTCCCGCCCTTCTCGAAGGTCGTGATCTGTTGGGTTGTGCGCAGACAGGTACGGGAAAGACGGCGGCATTTTTGTTGCCGATTTTGCATCGCTTACTTGCAAAACCAGCGCCTACGGTTCCAGGGCGCCCGCGCGCGTTGATCCTTGCGCCGACCCGCGAACTGGCTGCGCAGATCGCAGAGAGCGTTGCTACGTATGGACGTTTTACAGGTCTTCCTTTTGCCGTCGTGTTTGGAGGGGTGAGCCAGTATCCACAAGTGCAGGCATTGCGCCGTGGAGCTGTATTGGTTGTCGCGACACCCGGCCGTCTGCTGGACTTGATGGAACAGCGCCATTTGACGCTCGACACGATTGAAGAGTTTGTGCTGGATGAAGCTGACCGTATGTTGGACATGGGCTTCCTGCCGGATATCAAGAAGATTCTGGCGAAGCTGCCCGTTCATCGGCACTCGCAGTTTTTCTCAGCAACGCTCTCCGCTGAAGTCCTCCGCTTTGCACAGGCGATGGTCGTGAATCCCGTCCATGTGACGATTGAGCCGGATAAACCGACGGTTGACAAGATCCATCAGCGTGTAATGTTTGTGGACAAGCCGAACAAGATTGCGCTCTTGGCTCATCTGTTCAAGATCCGTCCCGAGATGACCAAGGTCATTATCTTTTCACGGACGCGCCATGGCGCGGACAAGATTGTGAGCAAGCTGCTGGATCAAGATATCCCTGCCGAAGCGATCCATAGCGACAAGACGCAGCGTGCGCGTACGGATGCGTTGAATGCGTTCAAGAACGGACGTTTCCGCGCCTTGGTCGCAACGGATATTGCTTCACGCGGCATTGACGTGGATGATGTCTCGCATGTCGTGAATTTCGATTTGCCGGAAGAGACTGAGTCTTACGTGCATCGTATTGGACGTACGGCACGTGCAGGGGCATCCGGGGCGGCTATCTCGCTGGTGAGTGCGGAAGAACGCGGTTTATTGAAAGCCGTTGAGCGCATGATCAAGAAGTCCATTGAAATTGACCGTGTTGAGGAATTTCATTCGGAGCGCGCAGAGAAGGCATCTGGCCGTGGGAGCCTTGACGCTTTGCCGCGTCCAGGTTGGGCGGGCAAGAAAAAAGTATTTGGCAATCGCGATGAGCGCCGCGCAAAACCGTCTAGAGACCGTAGCCCGAGCCCTGAAGGCCGTCGGCAGGCGGACTTCCGTCAAGATAAGGAGGGGGCTGCCGAAGGTGCGCGGAAACCGGACGTTGTTGTTGAACGTCCGCCGCGTCCAGAACATCGTCAGCCTGAACGCCCTGCGCGTGCAGAACGTCCTCAACTGGAGCGCAAAGCTGAAACACAGTCCCCAAAACGTCCTTTCCGTGAGGATAAAAGCCCTGTCAGAGGCGATAAGCCTTTCCGCAAGCCTGGAGAACGGCCGGCACCCAAGGGGCCTGAACCCCGGAAGCATGACGGCGAGGAACGTAAAGGAGGAGCGCCTTCCCCTGCGAAGCCATCGCATCCTGCAAGCAAAGCAAAACGAGAAGGAGATGAAGCAAAGCCTGCAAAGTCCTCCTCCCCGTTTGCAAAATTCTTCCGTGGAAACAAGTAAAAGACATAGGTATTAGGAAAGCTGCAGAGCTTCGGCGTGTTTTATTGAAATTTTTTAGTTTTACACTTGATTCGGTAAATAGAATTAAGTAGCATTCTTACCTATTAAACGAAACGGCTTTTCTGAATTGCAAAACAAAAAAGAAAGTTGAGAGGTGAGAATGAATAATACACGCAGGATCAATAAATTACTAGTCACTGTTTTAACGGCAGAATGCGCGGTTCTTACTGCTTTTGCTCAATATAATATGGGTGAAATCATCAGTAAAGCGCAAGATAATGCACCGGTTCCTGAGGGGCAGGCCTTAAGTTGGGATGCAGGTGGCGATTTCCGGGTGCGTCAGGAAATGTGGGACAATCTTCCGCGTGGCGCTACGCAATCGCATAATGAATCCTATTTCCGGATGCGTGCGCGTCTCTGGGGCAAGATTGAGAATGAGGACTTCACCCTCTATGCCCGTCTGGCGGATGAATTTCGTGAATATGTGACCACAGGACCTCACGCGACTAATCCAGCGTGGAGTCCGCAGGATTATGCCCGTACACCGGGCGAAGTGATTCTTGATAATTTGTATCTGGATGTGCGTGACTTGCTCTGGGATCGCGTGGATTTGAGGATTGGTCGTCAGGACTTGGCTTATGGCGCAGGACGCATGATTTTTGAAGGCACGCCCATGGATGGTTCGCGTTCCTTTTTCTTTGATGCAGTCAAGGCGGTTGTCAAAATTACGGAGAAGAACACGGTCGACGTTCTAGGGTTTTATAATAGCCCCTATACCTTTAGTGCGGGTAATCCTCACCCTCGTGGCGGCGGCGAGAATCTGCCGTTGAACAGTATTGAGACGTGGAGCACCGGTATGGCGGAATGGGGTGGGTCGCTCTATTTTAAATCCAAAGAAGTGAATCAGTTCCCCTTTGAGGTCTATTATATTTATGCGGAGAGAAGCAGCTATGAGTTGGCCAATACTGCGCACACGGATCGGCAGGGTCGCTGGATCAACACGGTGGGCCTACGTCTGATGCCCAAGATCACCGAAGAGTTCTCTGCTGAATTTGAAGGCGCTGCTCAGTATGGCCAGAAGGAAAGCGGAGCGGAAGTGGGCGGGCACATGGCCTATCTCGGATTGACATATGCTCCGAAGCTCGAGTTTTTGGGCACTGCCAAACCGTATGCGACGCTTGCTACACTTTATCTTTCAGGCGATCCGGACAAGCACAGAGGGGATAATAGCGTCGGGGATAATCAAGATGACCGCTCGTGGGATCCGCTCTGGAGCCGTTATACCTACTTTTTGAGCGAAATGTATGCTTATCAGAGCTATTATGGCCTCTGCTATTGGTCCAACATGATCTATCCGAATTTGGAAATTGGATCCAAGTGGCCTAATAAGCATGGCTTCTTCACCTCCTTCGGCCCCATGTATGCGGCTGTGCAGGATGGCCTTGGTAGTAACGGCGGTGACGGTGCGCTTTACGGTTATTTTTGGCGCGGGCGTTATGACTTCCCACTCTGGACGAAAATATTTGGAAAGCGCGGCAACTTGATGGGACATGTGACGCTTGAAGCTTTAGAGCCTGGCGATTATAGTGCTACCGATGAATTGGCCTATTTTGCCCGATGGGAAGTCAGCTTCGCTTTCTAAAGGGATGGAGATTGAATCATGTTTACACTGGAGGCTCTTGCACCTTATAAAATCGTACCGGTCATAGCGATTGATGATGTCTCCTATGCAGTTCCGCTGGCAGATGCATTGATTGCGGGAGGATTGCCGGTAGCTGAGATTACATTCCGTTCCGCTGCTGCGGCGGAGGTGATCCGTACCATGACGCGTGAGCGCCCGCAAATGATTGTGGGAGCAGGAACAGTTTTGTCACCAGAGACTGCCGACCAGGCCAAGGCATGTGGCGCAGTCTTTGGTGTCGCCCCGGGGCTCAATCCCCGTGTGGTCAAATATGCCCAGTCACTGGGCATGCCCTTCATCCCTGGTATTTCAAACGCCACGGACATCGAAGCTGCGTTGGAGCTGGGGTGCAAGGTGTTGAAGTTTTTCCCTGCTGAGGTGGTAGGCGGGGCAAAGATGGTGTCAGCCTTGTCCGCCCCGTATCAGCATACGGGTGTGAAGTTCATGCCGACCGGAGGCTTGTCGCTTGAAAAGCTGACCGAGTATTTTAAGATTAAGACAGTTATGATTTGTGGTGGCACATGGATCGCAAAGAAGGAAGATATGGTCGCGGGCAACTGGGATGCGATTACAGCTCATTGTAAAGCGGCTGTGGCACATTTTGCGTGAAGGGGTGCTGGTATTGCTTGGTCTGCATACCGGGGTTTCTTACGGAAAGGGTTATGATGAATAAACAGGACGTGCGGGAATTCGCCTGGGGTGTTTTCATTTTATGTGCTGGTTTGTGCGTGCCCATGGCACAAGCTCAGACGGTCACACTCGCGTCGCTTCAGTCTATGTATACAAACAAGGTGATGCGGATCGAAGCGGAAACTCAGGTCAAAAAGGGGCTTGCTGTCCAGGAGTATGGCGTCGATCTTCAAGCAGCGTTAATAACGATCCAGAAGGCTGGCGATTTTGACGGGTATATCCTGCTTGAAAAAGAAATTGCGCGTTTTAAGTCCCAAAAGACGGTTCCTGCTTCGAGTGAAATCCCTCAACTGGCTACAATTCTTGCAGCTTATCAGAAGAAACTGGCAACATGTAGTACGGAGTTGGCAGAAAAAAAAATCGAGATGGGTAAGCAATATCAGGGAACATTGATTGCGCTTCGAAAAGAGCTGATGGTCCAGAATAAAATGAAAGAGGCCGGAGAGGTCAATGATGTTGCTAAGCAGGTAGAGTCCGACATCAAGGAGATAGGGTCTTCTTCGGTGAATAGCGGTGATGAGGAAAAACCGCCGTCTAAGCCTGAAACAAAGCTGGATGAATTGTTTGGGGAAGAGCCTGTCGTCGTAAAGCCAAAGAGCGCTAATCCTGAGAAGACAAAATTGCTGGCGACACCCTCAAGCGAAGGGAAGAAGAAATCAAAAAAGGGGCCTCCTGAAGCGGTTGAATACAATGGACATTTTTATCAATATGTTGCTGAAAAAATGAAGTGGGACATTGCAAAGTCTAAGTGCCAGACGCGCGGGGGACATCTTGTCTCGATCGGAGATAAGGCTGAGAATAAATTTGTCTCAAGCCTGATTCAAGGGGAGGATGCTGTCTGGATTGGGCTCTGTAAGTCCGTCGACACGTGGAAATGGGTGAACCTTGAAAAAGTTGATTATTTGAATTGGAGCGCCGGTAAGCCGAATATTACTAAGAAGAGTTCATACATGGGTGTGAGCCTGTGTGCCTTCATCCGTGGGACTGAGCGGGTGCATCCTTATTCCTATAGTAATGGAGTTTACAAACCAAGCCATCTGGAAGTCAGCGGTGAATGGGAAGATGCGTATAGTGATGCCAGTGTAGATGGCTATGTCTGTGAGTGGGACGAGTAGACCCAGCACCATGTCCCTAATATCACACAAAGAGGTTTTGTCATGGCTAAATTGTCAATCAAAGAAGCAGGCAGTTGCTTGTATGACGAGGTTTCCTTAGGCGAGGTGATGTTGCGCATGGATCCAGGCGATGGACGTATCCGCACGGCGCGTGAGTTCAAGGTATGGGAAGGGGGCGGCGAATATAATGTCGCACGAGGATTGCGTCGTTGCTTCGGTCTGAAAACAGCAGTGGTCACTGCATTCCCCGAAAATGATATTGGTCGCTTGGCCGAGGATTTTATTTTTCAAGGTGGCGTAGACACGTCGCTCATCAAGTGGATTCCCTTTGACGGTGTAGGCGTGGCTTCTCGTGTCGGCCTTAATTTTACAGAACGTGGATTTGGAATACGCGGGGCATTGGGCGTGAGCGACCGCGGTCATTCGGCAGCTTCCCAATTGACCCCTGGCGATATTGACTGGGAATATCTTTTTGCGGACTTAGGGGTTCGATGGCTTCATACCGGAGGCATTTTTTCTGCACTTTCGGAAACGACGCCACTCGTGGCCGAGGAAGCGATGCTGATTGCCAAGCAGAATGGCGTCGTGATTTCGTATGACCTGAATTATCGTCCGTCGCTCTGGAAATCCAAGGGCGGCCTCAAGGCGTGTCAGGAGGTCAATCGGCGCCTCGCGCAGTATGTCGATGTGATGATTGGAAATGAGGAAGATTTTACGGTCTGTCTAGGGCTGGAAGTCGAAGGTGCGGATGATACCTTAAAGACCTTGCCGATGGACGGTTTTAAGAAGATGATTAGCCGTGCCGTGGCAGAGTTCCCGAATTTTAAGGTTTGCGCGACGACGCTTCGCAGAGTGAAGACCGCGACGCTTAACGACTGGAGTGCGATATGCTGGACTGACGGCGAGTTCTATCAGGCGATGGAGATGAAGGATCTGATGATTTATGATCGCGTGGGCGGGGGTGACAGCTTTGCATCTGGTCTTGCTTATGGATTTTTAGCCTTTAATGATGCACAGAAAGCCGTGAACTATGGCTGTGCCCATGGCGCATTGGCCATGACTACGCCAGGGGACACTTCGATGGCTTCGATGTCCGAGGTGGAAAATATTGTAAAGGGCTCAAGTGCGCGTGTTGTGCGGTAATAAGGCAAACGAAAATTAAGATGAACGCACATGGAAGGGAACATCTATTTGGAATCAGCATGGCCCTATTGATGACGGCGTGCGTGACGATCCATGCGAGTAAACCGGACAGCGTAGCGGAAAAGCAGGCTGCTGCGACTTTAGCGACCATGATCAAGGTTGCGGGTTGGCAATTGGCGAACCCCTCAAAGCACCATGCGCTGGACTGGACGCAGGGCGCGCTCTATCCGGGATATATGGCGCTGGATGGCATTCAGGCGGATACCCGATATCGCGAGGCGATGATGAAGGTTGGCCAGGAGAATGGCTGGAAGAACTGGACACGTGTCTATCACGCGGATGATTATGCGGTTGCCCAGGCTTATTGCGAGATGTATCAGCTTTATCGCGATCCCGCAATGATTCAACCAACGATTGATCAGTTCGATTTCATGCTCGCCAATCAGCCGACAGGCGAAGTCGGCGATATTCATCATGGCAAGCGTGGCAGTGAAGACGCCTCAAAAATCAAAATGCGCTGGTGGTGGTGCGATGCCCTTTTCATGGGGCCTGCCGGCTGGGCGAAGATTTATGATCTGACGGATGATCTGAAATATCTGGATTTTATGATCAAGGAGTGGAAGGCGACCAGCGCGTTTCTCTATGATCAAGAGGAGCACCTCTATTTCCGTGATAAAAGCTATTTTCCAGAACGTAAAAATGAAAAGAACGGCAAGAAGGTGTTCTGGGGCCGTGGCAACGGGTGGGTGCTGGGCGGACTGATCCGCGTGTTGCAGGTGCTGCCGAACAACCATCCGGAGCGGACGTTCTTTGTGACGCAGTTCCAGGAGATGTGTCACAAGATGATTGTGATTCAGCCCCCAGATGGCGTGTGGCGTGCAAGTTTGTTGGATCCCGACAACTTTCCTATCCAAGAGACCAGCGCAACGAGTTTTATCTGCTATGCGCTGGCCTGGGGTGTTAACCAGGGATTGCTGAACCAGGAAAAGGCTGAGCCCGCGTTACGTAAGGCATTAGGTGTTCTGTGCACGTTCATCACCCCTGAAGGTATGCTGACGCACGTCCAGCCGATTGGTGCTGATCCGCAGAAGTTTGATGTGGAAATGACAGAGGTCTATGGTGTGGGCGCCTTTTTGATGGCCAATTCCGAACTCTATCGCATGGACATACTCAAGGCGAAAGAACATGCAATGATCACGGTCAAGAATACCAGCAAGGTCTTCTGTCCTGAACGTACCATCTCCATTGCCTGGGCTGATGTGCTGAAGAAGCTCCCGGGCGCAACGCCGGAGACCATCGCTGTCATGGAAGGCGTCTCCTCACGCTGGACAGTCTCTCAGGTCGTGAGCGAAAAGGGTCAGCCCGCTGCCTTACTCTTCCAGACGGATCTGCATGCAAGGCAGGCCAAGCAGTTCGTGCTGGTCTCAGGTATCAATCGCGTAACAGTACCGAAGTCAGCTCGTAACACCTTCGCCCGTTTTGTGCCGGAACGTAAGGATGACTTTGCCTGGGAGAATGATCGTACGGCCTATCGTGCATACGGGCCCGCACTATGGGACGGCGGGCCGAACAAGGCCGCGACCGTGGGCAATGGTATTGACGCTTTTGGCAAAAATGACCGTCAGCCCATCGTCAATCGCATTTTTAAGGAGAAGAACTATCATTCGCCGGATTTAGGCTACGCCATGGATGGGTACAAGGTTGGCACGGGGCCTGGATGCGGAGGTTCTGCGGTAGTGAAAGATGGTCACTATGAGCAGGCTATTACGTTTGAAAAGTGGACGCTCTTGGAAAATGGCCCGATTCGTAGCGTCTTTGCACTGATGTATGCGACGGCTGAACTTCGCTACTTCACGATCGATTTGGGATCTGACTTTTATGAAGTGATCTCCGCCTTCCCGTCAGAGGTGACCCCCGCTGCTGGCGTGAGCTACCGTCCTGTTGACGGAAAGGCTTTTGCGAGCGGCGAAGAATTTATGGCTGTGTGGGAGCCCGGGCAGGACAAACTGCCGATCAATATGGGCGTAGCGCTCGTGGTTCCGAATGGAGGCAAGCCGGTCATCCATGGAGAAGCGGCATGGATTCATGGCCCCAAGGGTCAGCAGTTCACAGCTTATGCTGGAAGCTGCTGGAGCAAGGGCAAGGATTATGCAACCGCAGATGAATGGTTTAAGGCCGTTGAAAAATTCCGCCAACGTCTCGACGCAAAGGTGATCGTTGAATAAGGCAATAAGGTGATTCTCATGGAAACAATCAATACCGCCGACCGGCAGGCGTATCGCCGGATGACAACCGATGAACAGCGTGTCCACTTTTTGAAGGAAGGCTTGTTCGAAACTGGAAAATTAAATGTGATCTACTCGGATGTGGATCGCGCGGTCGTGGCAGCCGCTGTACCGACGACTATCGAACTGGCTTTGATGGGCGGACGGGAAATGGCGTGCGCCTATTTCCATGAGCGCCGTGAGTCTGGCGTCATTAATTTGGGTTCAGAAGGCAAGGTTACCGTGGACGGCACGGTTTATGTGCTGGCTTCAAGGGAATGCATCTACATCGGCAAAGGTTCAAAAAATGTTTCGTTTGCAAGTGTCTGCCCAGAGAAACCCGCACAATTCTATCTGGTCTCCTATCCAGCACATGCCGCCTATCCGACCACGCATGCGACAGCGGCACAGGCCAATCTTGTCGAGGTGGGTTCCAAGAAGGATGCAAACCAACGCACAATTCGGCAGTTCATACGTCCTGGAAAAATTCAGAGCTGTCAATTGGTCATGGGGTATACCGAGTTGGCGGAAGGTTCGGTCTGGAACACCTATCCTCCGCATACGCATGACCGCCGTACGGAGGTGTATTGCTATTTTGATCTGCCGGAAAATGGACGGGTGATCCATTTGTACGGCGAACCCTCTGAGACGCGCCATCTGGTGTTGAAGGAGAAGGATGTCGTCTTTTCGCCTGCCTGGTCCATCCACAGCGGCGTGGGCACAGGGTCGTATCGCTTTGTCTGGGCGATGGGTGGCGAAAACCAAGTATTTGAAGATATGGATCCAGCAAAGATCCGGTAGGGGCTTGATGCATCAAGCCCCTACGAAAGGGGAGTTTATGATTTTGGACCTGTTTAAGTTGGACGGCAAGATTGCCGTCGTGACGGGGGGCGCGCGCGGCATTGGGCAGGGCTATGCGATTGCCTTGGCTGAAGCTGGCGCTGACGTGGCCGTGATCGATGTGATGGATTGTGCAGAGACTGTGGAGAAGGTGAAGGCCCTTGGCCGCAAGGCTGCCTCCTTTACGGCTGACTTAGGCGCGGGCAAGGCCAGCGCGGAGCAGGTCATGGATGACGTCTTTGCCGCCATGGGCGGGATCGATATTCTGGTCAACAACGCGGGTATTATTCGTCGCGAACCATTTGTTGAACACTCGGAGAAGAATTGGGACGATGTGATCAGCATCAATCTGAGTTCTGTCTTCTTCCTGAGTCAAGTCGCTGCAGACCAGATGATCAAGCAGGGCCGTGGCGGCAAGATCATCAACATCGCCTCCATGCTCTCCTTCCAGGGCGGCGTCTTTGTGCCAGGCTATGCAGCCTCCAAGGGAGGCATCAAGAGCTTGACTATGTTGATGGCGAACGAGTTGGCGAAGCATAATATCACGTGCAACGCGATTGCACCCGGATACATTGCAACTGAGAATACCCGTCCGATCCGTGAGAATCCGGAACGGAACAAGGCGATTCTCGACCGCATTCCAGCAGGTCGCTGGGGCGAACCTGCTGACCTGATGGGTGTTGTCGTCTTCCTCGCATCGCCTGCGGCTGCTTATATGAACGGCTACACCGTGGCGGTCGATGGCGGCTGGCTCTCGCGGTAACTTGTTAATCGTAGCCCCTGCGTCCTGAATCCTGAGTCCTGCGTCCACAACCCTCTCCCCATGAACCGCATTATTCTGACATCCGATGAGGTGCAAAGCGATGGAACGGTTATCCTCGAAGACTTCCGAGCCGAGCATATCCGGACTGTGCTGAAGGCGCGGGTAGGGGATGATGTACGAACAGGTATACTGAATGGGTTGATCGGGATATCGCGCGTTGAACGCATGGATGAACAGGCAGTCGTGTTGCGCACGCAACACGACGAGCAGGCCCCAGAGCCGTGGTTTGACTTGATCCTGGCTGCGCCACGTCCCAAGGTGCTGAAGCGGCTCTGGCCCCAGCTTGCGGCATTGGGTGCCGGACGGATCGTGATCCTCAACGCCTTCAAGGTGGAGAAATGTTATTTCAGCAGTCAATGGATCGAGCCTGCGCATTACATGCCCTTGCTGATAGAAGGGTTGATGCAGGCAGGTTCGACGCGACTGCCAAACGTTCAGATACAACAGCGTTTCAAGCCCTTCATGGAGGATGCGTTGGATGACTGCTTCCCGAATGCTTTGCGCTTGCTTGCCCATCCAGGGGAAGTTGCGGGTCATGGCTGGACCCTGGCGGCTGGACAGCGCCCGCTTTTGGCTGTCGGCCCTGAAGGCGGCTGGACCGACTACGAGCTCGACATGTTTCTGACGCGCGGGTTCACCCCCTTTTCATTGGGCTCACGCCCCTTGCGCACCGACACCGCGACTATTGCCTTGGTTGCAGTGTTGCAAGAAAGACTGAAATCTAGGAGTTGAATTCCTAAAATGAAAGGACGGTAATGGTTAAACAGTTGCTTCACCGAAACGGGTGTGCTATCGTATAACACATTCAAAACTGCTTATTTTCAATGTGTTTTGTCTGTTTTGAGGAGGTGTATCTTATGATTGCAGAAACCAAAAAACGTACCCCAAAAATGAGTGTTCGCCTTGTGCAACGCAAGCGGACACAAGAAAAAAAGGCTCTGAATCTCGCTGATACAACAAGAACGGTCAAGTTTGGCTCTGTGACGATTGTTGTCAGCCCGCCGACACAAATCGAGGTCAAGCGAAACATCAAAGCTGGACAAGCTGCTTTGCTCCGGGCGAAAAAAAGCTTTTTGACTCCTGGTGTTAAACTTTCGATATCCAGAGGAGTTCCTCTCTTTTCGGTTGACAGTGACAATCCATCGCTGCTTGTGCGTAAACTGAACGGGAAAAATGATCGCGGCATCCTCAGAAATGGCCAATTTGAGGTCTGTAAATGACTCGTCTGTCACACGCTGTTGAGGATATTCTGAGATCTCAGAAGGACTCTGGAAAACCCCTTGCCGTCATTTTGGCTGGCCATAATGGTTCGGGCAAGTCCACCATGTGGTACCGTCATCTTGCAAAGCAGTTCCAGATACCGCTGGTGAATGCCGACCGTATGATGTTGTCGATGCTACCTGAATCTTCAACTGGCAAGCCCCTTCCCGAATGGGCAATTTCCATTCGTGATCATGATACCAGTTGGATACAGGTGGCTCAAAAGGGTGTTGAGGCTTTTGTTGCCCAGGCCATGGCGAAGAAAGTTCCATTCGCCATGGAAACTGTTTTCTCACACCGGAAAGAGGTTGCAAGGGGACGCATTGAGTCCAAGATCGACTTAATCCTCCAGTTGCAGGCGAAGGGTTACTTCGTCCTGTTACTTTTTGTTGGTCTAGCCAGCGACCGGTTGTCAATCGCCCGCGTCATTACGCGCGTCGCCTATGGTGGACATAGTGTGTCTGAGGATAAGTTGGTCAGCCGTTTCCCGAGGACACAGCAGACCATCCGCGAGGCCGTCGAAGTAGCCGATGCAACGATCCTGACGGACAACAGTCGATCAGGAAAGGATGCTTTCACGGTCTGTCGCGTCCAGTTGATGGACAAGATTGTTTATGATTGCCGAGATGAGGTGGCTGCTCCAGCACCGATCCGAATGTGGCTAGACGTGGTCTGCCCTGAGTAGCCTAAAATATGCTAACTGTTTCAAAAGAGTGTCATTTTGATGCCGCACATGTGCTGCCTGATCATCAGGGACAGTGTAAAAATTTGCATGGGCATACATATCGCCTGATTGTGGAGGTCGCCGAAGGTCATGACGGGAATGACATGGTCATTGACTTCAAGGACTTGAAACGCATCGTCGGAGAGGTCATTCTCTCACGTTTCGACCATGCCTTCATCTATGATCAAAACAATGAGATGGAGCGTGATATCGCCGCAACGCTGACGAAATATTCACTGCGCTGCGTGGCATTGCCCTTCAAGACCACGGCAGAAAATCTCGCACGTTACATCTTCCAAGAATTGAAACCGCATCTACAGGTTCAATCGGTTTATCTCTATGAGACACCCGAATCCTACGCCCGTTATTCAGCAGAGTAAGACAAGCGGACAGGATGTTTCGCATTCAGTACGGGTTGCGAAAAAGCAACCCTACGGGTACTTTTCAAGTTGCTAAAAGTGCAATGCTAGTTGCTAAAAGTACAATTGCAATTTGGAAACGGAAAGCGTATTCTGACATCGTGTATTCAAGCTGTGCAATATGGTGTTCACAGCAAGGATACTAAAATTAGGAGGGATCATGAATTCAAGAACGACGAACACTCGCGTTTCGGATTCCAACACAATCCGCCGCGGGTCTCGACGCCTCTCAACACTCACCGCCGCATGTGCGACAGCCCTGCTGCTGACAGCAGGCGTAGCCTCCGCAGGCTTGGTGCTCGAACTGAATCCAGCGAATTACAACACAGGGACTCGACAGTGGACGATCTCTGCTGGATCGATGGCGACTGACTATTTTCAGTGCGCGAGTTGGAATCCGGTTTCGATGACGACCAAGGTCTATGCTGGTGACGGAAAGAGTTATAAGGCTATTGATTTCACTGCAAACGGAACCATCATGGGCGGTCCGCTTTGCCCTGTTTCGCTCGGAGCATCGAATCCCAGAACCATGGAGGCTTGGTGTTTCCAGCCCACAGGGGCTAACGGAGATGCGCAGACGATCCTCTGCCTCAGCCGTCAGGGTGGTCCGGACAACAGCAACTTCGCTTTTGTCAATTCAATGTATAATCGTTCAATTTGGGCGCCACCCTATATTGAAGGCTGGGATGCAAATAATTCGGTTCGTGCTGGAAAATGGGTCCATCTGGTTGCCAGTTATGACGGAACCACGCTCAACCTTTATGTCAACGGCGTTCCCGACAAAACTGGGATTGCCCGAACTTTTGCAACAGAGTCGGGGGGGTCAATGACCATCGGGATGATGAGATACAAGGGGGACGGGCCAAACACGACACCTCATAGCACCGACAACGCCGACGGATGGAACGCCTGGCGTGGCTGGCTTGGCTCGATACGCGTCTATGACTCAGCCAGGACGGCTGAGGAAGTTGCCGCTGATTATGTACTGGGTGTCAACTACGGGGAAGTTGGAACATCACAGCCGAAGATCACAGCTTCTGTTTCAGGCGGCAATGGTACGATCACCCCTTCGGGCGCGGTGTACGTTGTCCCGGGCAACAATCAGACGTTTAACTTCACCCCGAGTCTTGGATATGAGGTATCTGATATTGTCGTGGATGGCGATGATACCGTGCCTCTCGCTACAAGCTATACCTTTACCGGTGTTACAAGCGACCACACGATCGAAGTGAGTTTCGCTGAACTGCCCAAGCAATGGGTGTCCGGGAAGGTGACGGATGGAACGGCTGGAATTTTAGGTGCGAAGGTCTTTTTCAAGACCAGTGCGAACGCAGCCGATACTCCGACCTTTACGACCAATACAGTCGACGCAGCAGGTAACTACTCCATGTTGTTGCCTCCAGGCAATTGGTATTCGACTGCGAGTGAAGTACACTACTTTACGCCGGCAGATACGACGTACACAGTTGCCGCCTCGCCCGTGTCGGTTCCTGACATTGTGCTGACTGCGAACCCGAACTGGGCGGTCCTGTTCTCGTTGAACACCGATGATTTTAGCGCACTCGCAGACGGTGACCGTATTAAAAAGTGGCAAGGGTTCCAGTCTTATGAAACCTATAATAACGAGGCTCCGCTGCTTGGCCCTGCGGTTCAGATTATTGATGGTGTCAAGTGGGAAAAGAATGTTTATAGTAGCTATGTTAACGGCCCTCCGCCGATTCATGCTCGGGCGGACGGATTTAATATCGGAACTTTTGCGTCCGGGATGCCAGCAGAGGGTGTAACGATTGTTGCAGTGGTAAAGCCTGAATACAAGGCTATGGGCGGTGAACCACGGGGTGAGATCGTTGATATTTTCTACGGAGAGTTGTATCTGGCAGTGAAACATGAGAACGGTGAAGTTATGGTTTGTACCAGAGGATATAACCAGCGAATGACAGGCTATTTTATTCCAGACGGACAAAAGACGATTCTCTCATTGGTGGTCAAGCCGGACGGTAACGTCGAGTTGTTTGCGAACGGGGAGTCGAAGTGGACGTATTCCAGCGGTGCTGACTATTCATCGCTTCTATGGCATGGCACGTTCGATAAGATCACAGTCGGACGCAACGGGTATGATGGCTGGTCAACCTTCAATGGCAACATTGGTGATGTCTATGTTTACCGAATTGCGCTTGACGACAGAACGCGTCAGACGCTGCAAGGCAATCTGGCGATTAAGTTTGGAATCCCCGGAGTTCCCTTGCCACCGCCTTTTGGTACGGTCATTCAATTATTCTAATACGGATCGATACAGATCAATTTTAGGACTGCAAGACCGCACCGGGGAAGTTCTCCGGTGCGGTTCTTGTTTAACCTAGATTCGGCAGTTCAACTCATCACGAGGATCACGAAGGACACGAAGAGATAAATATGGAGTTTTTGAGCATAAACTGCATTTACTTCCCAACATGACATGATACAATTTATCCAAACGTGAGCATTGGGGTTCTTATTGCTGCCAAGATGGTCATGATTTTAAAAACCAATCAAGAAGGAGTTTGTTATGGCAAATGGATTTTATTTAGTACCGAAACCGACGAATGAGCCCGTCTATAGTTACGCACCACATTCACCGGAACGCGCAGAGCTTAAAGCAGAGTTGAAAAAACAAGCAGCGATGGTTGTGGATGTTCCGATCGTTATTGGCGGCAAGGAATATCGGACAGCGAATGTCAAGTATGTACGGATGCCGCACGACCATCAACACGTGCTTGCTAAATATTATGTGGCGGGAAAGAAAGAGTTGGAGTTGGCAGCTCGGACCGCTATGGAAGCAAAGGCAAAATGGGCTGACATCGACTGGGAGCACCGTGCCTCTATTTTCTTAAAGGCGGCGGAACTGCTGACAGGGCCTTATCGTGCAAAGGTCAACGCTGCAACCATGCTGGGCCAAAGCAAAACTGCGTATCAAGCAGAAATCGATGCAGTCTGTGAGTTAGCTGACTTTTTCCGCTACAATTGTTACTTTGCACAGGAGATTTATAAAGATCAGCCGCAGAACTCAAAGGGTGTGTGGAATCGGCAGCAGCATCGTCCGCTGGATGGTTTTGTTGTTGCGATCTCCCCGTTTAATTTTACGTCTATCGGCGGTAACCTCTGCACGGCGCCAGCCATCATGGGAAACACGATTGTCTGGAAACCGGCATCTACCTCCGTGCTGTCGAATTACCACATTTTCAAAATTCTGGAAGAGGCCGGCATCCCAACAGGCGTGATTAACTTTGTTCCGTGTGTCGGTGGCGATATGAGTCAGTATTTGCTCACGAGCCGTGACATGGCAGGGGTCCATTTCACCGGCTCGACAGAAGTGTTTAATGCAATCTGGAAATTGACGGGCGACAATATCACGCCCTACAAATCCTATCCGCGTTTAGTCGGTGAAACGGGGGGGAAGGATTTCATCTTTGCGCATAAGTCGGCCGATGTTGATCCGCTTGTCTGTGCCATGGTGCGTGGCTCCTTTGAATATCAGGGACAAAAGTGTTCTGCGGCTTCGCGAGCCTATATTCCCAAGAGTCTCTGGCCAAAAGTCAAGAAAGGGTTGCTCTCTGAAATCGCAAAGATCAAAGTGGGGGACATCTGTGATTTCCGTAATTTCATGGGTGCGGTGATCGATGAATCTTCTTTCAAGAACACGGTCAAGTACATTGAGCATGCAAAGAAATCGAAGGACGCAGAACTACTCTGTGGCGGTTATGACGGATCAAAGGGATGGTTTATCTATCCGACCGTCATTCTTGCGAAGAAGCCAGACTACAAGAGCATGGTGGAAGAGATCTTCTCACCGGTACTGACCGTTTTTGTGTACGATGATAAAGACTTTGAGAAGACGATTGAGATTTGTGACTCTTCAACAAAGTATGCGCTGACGGGGTCAGCCTTTGCTCAGGATCGGCAAGCCATCCACCTGATGGAACGCAAACTTGTTCATGCGGCGGGCAACTTTTATATTAACGATAAGCCGACTGGCGCTGTCGTGGGACACCAACCGTTCGGTGGAGCCCGTGCATCCGGCACGAATGACAAGGCGGGAAGCATGCTCAATCTCTACCGCTGGTCGAGTCCTCGTACCATCAAGGAGACGTTCGTACCGCCAACAGATTTCACGTACCCCTTTATGCAAGAGGAATAAGGAGAATGAACGGCAAGGATCTTCATTCAAAATGACAGGAACGATATTTGACATCAAGCGTTTTTCACTTCATGACGGACCGGGTATCCGAACCACGGTCTTCATGAAGGGGTGTCCTTTGAGCTGTGTCTGGTGCCATAATCCAGAGAGTCAGTCGACGGAAATTCACGAACTTTTTAAACCCGAGTTTTGCCTGAAGTGCGACCACTGCGCAGGCCAGGACTGCCCTGCAGAAGCGCGGACACGGGTTGGGGAACGGATTGAGACAGACTCTTTAATGGCTCGTATTGTGCGTGACCGGTTTTCGTATGACGAGTCTGGAGGCGGGGTGACATTCTCAGGCGGGGAACCGCTGATGCAGGGTGAGTTCTTGAAAGACCTCTTGGTGCGCTGTCGGGAAGAAGCGGTTCATACGGCTGTGGACACCAGCGGATTTGCCTCGTTACGCCTGATATTGGAGGTTGCTGCATTGGCAAACCTTTTCCTCTTTGATATCAAACTGATGGATGATTCGGAACATATCAGGTTTACAGGGGTTACCAACCGAGGAATTCTTGAAAACCTTAAGGAATTATGCAATAATGGACTGCCAATTGAGTTGCGCATGCCGATTATTCCAGGTATTACGGATACAGACTCAAACCTAGCAGGCGTAGCGCATTTTCTGGGAAGGCTGAAGAATTGTCCGCGGTTGAGGCTGTTGCCGCATCATCATGCGGCCATGGCAAAATATGAGCGCTTTGGGATTGATTGCAAATTGACCAAAAGAATCGATCCTCCGGAAGAGCGTATGGATGCATTGGTTGCCTATTTTAGGGCGTTGGGATTGGATGTGTTCAGATGATTTGTTATTAGGGTAGATCCGTAAAGGAAAGGAGTCCTTATGAATGACAGAGTTTCAAAATTAAGACAAGCGAGCTTTGACGCTGTTCCGACCATATCCACAGAGCGAGCGGTTCTGATTACAAAATATTATCAGGACAACATCGGCAAATATTCGGTGCCCGTCATGCGAGCCAAGGCTTTCGAATATTTGGTTGCGAACCAGACGATTTATATTGGTGAGGGCGAGCTCATTGTTGCGGAACGGGGTCCCTATCCCAAGGCAGTCTCCACGTATCCGGAACTGACGTGCCACAGCGAAGAAGACATCCGCATTCTCGGATCGCGCAAGATGACGAGTTATCGCACCACCGATGAAGATATCAAGACCTATCGGGAGCAGGTCATTCCCTTCTGGCGCGGACGCACGATGCGTGACAAGCTTTTTGCCGGTCTCTCCCAGCGGTGGCGTGACGCATACGGATCAGGTCTTTTCACCGAATTCATGGAACAGCGCGCCCCTGGACATACGACCTTTGACGGAAAGTTTTACACCAAAGGACTAGCAGGTTTCAAGAAGGATATTGCGGACGCCTTGGCGGCGCTGGATTTCATTCATGACGCGGATGCAACGCCCAAGCGTGAAGAACTGAAAGCGATGTCCATTGCCTGTGATGCAGTCATTACCTTCGCCAGACGTCATGCGGACTTGGCAGAGAAGATGTCTGCGTCCGAGACGAATCCCCAACGCAAGGCTGAACTTCTGCACATCGCTGAGACGTGCCGCTGGGTCCCGGAGCATGCGCCGCGGTCGTTCCGTGAGGCGTTGCAGATGTACTGGTTCATGCATTTGGGAACCATTACGGAATTGAATGGCTGGGATGCGATGAATCCCGGACATCTTGATCGTTACTTTTATCCGTTTTACAAAAAGGACTGTGAAGCGGGCACCTTGACACGCGAGATCGCGCGTGAATGGCTCGAATGCTTCTGGATTAAGTTCAACAATCATCCGGCACCTCCCAAGGTCGGCGTGACAGCGGCAGAGAGTGGTACGTATAATGATTTCACGAATATCAATGTCGGCGGCATTCTGCCTAATGGATCCGATGGCGTAAACGAACTCTCCTATTTGATGTTAGAAGTTATTGATGCTGTCCATCTGTTGCAACCACAATCGAATATCCAGTTGAGTCGAAAAAATCCGGATAAGTTTTTAAAAGCGGCCTGCGAGGTGATTCGAAAAGGTTATGGGTATCCATCCGTATTTAACGCCGATGGTGTTGTCGAGCAGATGGTGCGCGTTGGCAAGAAGATTGAAGATGCGCGTGAAGGCGGAACAAGCGGTTGCGTTGAAACAGGGGCGTTTGGCAAGGAAGCGTACGTGCTCACCGGCTATCTGAATACCCCGAAGATTTTCGAGCTTGCTCTGAACAATGGGGTTGATAAACGGACGGGCAAGCAAATCGGTCTTCAGACGGGTGATCCCAAAAACTTCCAGTCGTTTGAGGACGTGTATCAGGCTTTTGAGAAACAGTTGCAGTATATCGTGGATATCAAGATGGAAGGCAACCTCTTCATCGAGAAGATGTATGCGACGGAAATGCCAGCCATCTTCCTCTCGGTTCTGATAGACGATTGCATCAAGAAAGGCATGGACTATAATGCAGGGGGCGCACGTTATAACACCAGTTATATTCAATGCGTGGGTATTGGTACGATCACCGACAGCCTGTCCGCACTGAAGACGCATGTCTTTGACAGCAAGGCAATGACGATGGCCGCGTTGTTGGATGCGGTCAATAGCAATTTTGACGGACAAGAGGCCTTGAGGTTAAAGCTGTGGAACAAGACACCTCGTTATGGCAATGACAATGATGAAGCCGATGATTTAATGAGGCGTGTTTTTGATTCGTTACTGGCCGCCATTGATGGACGTCCGAATCTACGGGGTGGAGAGTATCATGTGGATATGCTCCCGACGACGTGCCATATTTATTTTGGTGCCGTCCTTGGCGCGACACCGGATGGACGAAAAGCAAAACAGCCTGTTTCGGAAGGTATATCTCCTGTGCAAGGTGCAGACCGCCAAGGGCCGACTGCGGTCATTGCATCTGCAGCCAAGATGGATCAACTTCGTACAGGCGGGACATTGCTGAATATGAAGTTCCTTCCGAGCACCTTGCGCGGTCAGGAAGGCATTGATAAGCTTTCCCAGTTGGTACGTTCGTACTTCCGCATGGATGGGCATCACATTCAATTTAATGTTGTGGATGCTGAGACCTTGCGTGAGGCGCAGAGGAAGCCTCAAGAATACCGCGATTTGATTGTGCGTGTCGCTGGGTACAGCGATTATTTCTGCGATCTCAGCAAGGAGCTTCAGGAAGAGATTATTACGCGAACCGCCCAAGAAGCCTTTTAACATGACTTTTTCGTATTATCAAAGTTGGTTTGATGCTGCAGAATTTAAAACTCGGCATGAACAGGTCTATGATGCCATCGGGAACGAGGCAGTGGCTGTGTTGCAAGGGGGGGGGCCTGTTGGCGGCTTTGAGACATTTAGACAGACCAACGATTTTTTTTACCTGAGTGGCGTAGAGGTGCCGCAAGCGTATCTGGTGTTAGATGCCCGGAGCAGGGGGGCTATTCTTTATCTTCCCCATGGCGATGCGCGCAGGGAACGTATCGAAGGTAAGGAGCCCTGCGCGGAAGACCGAGACGAACTGATTGCGCGTACGGGGTGTGTGGATGTCCGAGCCATTGAGCACTTGGCAAAAGATTTGCAGCGCGCATCAATCGTCTATACGCCTTTCGCGCCCGCGGAAGGGGCTTTGGCTTGTCAGGACACCTTGCTACATCAAGCGAAATTAAACGCCAGTGATCCCTGGGTGAATCTGCAATCCCGTGAAGCTTTTTTCGCTGCACAGCTTAAAGAGCGGATTCATGGAGTAGACATCCGTGATTTGTCTCCGATTCTGTTTGGCTTGCGGATGTATAAGAGTGCGGCTGAAATCAAGGTGATGCGTCATACGGGGGAACTCGCCGCGAGGGGTGTCATTGAAGCCATGAAACAGACGCGCCCCGGGATGGTCGAGTATCAGCTCGGTGCCATAGCGGATAAGATTTTTATTGAGAATGGCGCACGTGGCGCTGGTTACCGTCCGATCATCGCAACAGGGCATAACATCTGGATGATGCATTACTATCGCAACAACTGTTTGCTAGAGAATGGGGAATGGGTGCTGATGGATTATGCGCCAGACCTTTGTAACTATACGAATGACATCGGACGTATGTGGCCCGTCAACGGAACGTATTCCTCTGTTCAGCGTGAATTATACGGCGTTGTGGTTAAATATCATCAAACGTTGCTCGACATCTTGCGCCCGGGTGTGTTGCCGGCTGAACTGCTCAAGGAAGCCGCTCAAAAGATGGAGCGCTATCTGCAAACACATCCATTCTCGAAACCGATTTATGAAGAGGCTGTCAAACGCATGATCGCCTCTGATAAGGCGCTGACGCACCCAGTTGGACTCTCTGTGCACGATGGTTCATCCTATACGGACAAAGGCCGTCCATTTAAGCCAGGTCTTGTTTTTGCTCTCGATCCGCAGATGTGGGTCCCTGAAGAGGAGTTGTATGTGCGTATTGAGGATACGGTTGTCATTACGGATAAAGGAGCAGAGAGTTTGACGAGCTTTGCGCCGCATGAACTCGATGAAGTCGAAGCACTAGTCGGAAAAGGAATATAATTATCAATTGGTTAAAGCCCTCCTTTAATGTTGTTGCCACGCGGCGTGGTCGCTTGTCGACATTCTTTCTGCTCTATATGACAGAGGGGATTCCGCAAGGTTTTATCCAGCTTGCCATGATTACGCACATGCGCAAATTAGGGGTTGAGCCTGGTGCAATTGGTGCGTTTGCTGCAGCTTTTAACCTTCCATGGGCGTTTAAATGGGTTGCGGGTCCAGTGGTTGATCTCTTTTTCTCCAATCGCTTGGGAAGACGGCGCGGATGGATTGTATTTACGCAGATCATGATGTGTTTTACGCTCTTGCTGGCGGTGCCTATCGACTGTGGCGTGCAGATCAAGCTGCTCTCAATGGTGCTGATCCTGCATAATATTTTTGCGGCTACGCAAGATGTTGCGATTGATGCCTTGGCCTGCGGCACGTTAAAGGAAGATGAACGGGGCATTGGCAATGGTCTTATGTTTGCTGGCGCTTATGCGGGGCAAGCGGTTGGGGGCACCTGTGTCTTATGGTTGATGGCGTGGGGCGTGCCGTTCAATTTAACGTTTATTTGGACGATCACCACCATTCTTGTTGTGACCTGTTTGGTCAGTCTGCGTGTTCGTGAGCCCCACCACACGTTGGTCAGTGACGTCCCAGAAGGCCTCACGCGTATGCAGGCGTTGGTCGTATCTGTCCGGGCTTATATTATGACGGCGTTAAAGGCCTTCTTTGGCACCCGTTCATCGATTGCAGGCATGTGTGTGGTCATGTTGCCGATTGGCGCGTATGCACTGACCTGTTCCCTCTCAACCAATCTCAATGTTGAGCTGGGGATGTCGGATGGACTCATTGCAAACCTCACGTTGATTGGTTCTGTTTTTTGCGCATTAGGATGTGTGACGGGGGGATGGCTTGCTGATAAGTTTGACCGACGACTGATGCTGGGGATCTTTTGTTTTTCAACGTCGCTCATCACATTAGCCGTTGCGTATGTGTTTTGGAGGGAAAACTGGATATTTCCAGTCACGCCAGGTCCGAATGCAATGAAGCCATCCCAGCTCCTCTTTTGGAGTTTCATTGTCTTGGGGACTGTTTTTGGGTATTTTCATGGACTGACGTATGGCACGAAGGCCGCTTTAATGATGGACGTATGCAAGCCAGAGGTTGCCGCGACTCAATTTACAGCCTACATGGCATTGGCCAATCTCGTTATTTCCTATTCCAATTTGTGGCAAGGAAAGTTAGTGACCCGACTGGGCTACCCCACGATTTTCGTGATTGATGCCATCCTGGGTGTATTATGTGTTTGTTTCTTACCACTGATGGCTAAACGACAGAGGCCACAATCCGATCTGCCGCCAGTGGGGCCGGAGGGCATCTTGGGTGTTACGGCACAATGAACGAGACCTTACAGTTTGCAATGAATTCGGGGTTTAAGCTGTTTATCATCTTTTGCCCCTTCATGACAGTTTCCCTCTTTTTAGGGATCACGCGTGATTTTGATCGTGCACGGCGTAAGTCATTTGCGATGAAAGCGATGTTCACGATTGCAACGTTGTGCCTCTCCTTTTACTTTTTCGGCTCCTTCATCTTTGCCATCTTTGGTGTCACACTGGATGCCTTCCGCATCGGAGCCGGCGCGTTGCTCTTTTTGACTGCGGTTGAAATGGTGAAAGGTTCTCCTACTGCGCCGTGCCAATCAAGCGGTGAGGAGGACGATGTCCAGCAAGTTGTCGTGCCTTTTTCGTTCCCAATCATTGTCGGACCTGCCGTGATCGGCGTACTCTTCGTCATGGGTGCGGATGTTACGAAAATGACCCAAAAAATTGCAGGTGCTGTTGCCGTTCTTGTCGCCTGTCTCGCCATGGGTTTTCTGCTGGTGATTGCGACGGAAGTCGAACGGTGGATGGGGAAGTCCAAGCTTGCGGTTTTCAGCAAGATCACCGGCATCATTCTAGCGGCCCTTGCAAGCCAAATGATTTTTACAGGGATTAAGGCTTTTCTGACATAACGAATAGAGGTGAAGCATGAGGACATTCATGGTTGGGGCTGGATTCTGTTTTGGCTTATGCGGGATTATCAATGCCGCATCGGATTACCCAGTTAAGCCGGTGCCGTTCACGGAGGTGCGCTTTACACAGGGCGTCTTTGCTGCCCGTCAAGCGACCAATCGTCTGGTTACAATACCCTTTGGTTTGGAGCAATGCGAAAAATCAGGTCGCATGAAGAACTTTGATCTCGCTGCTGAAGTGATCAAACGTCGCGCAGCGGGTGAGTCCACCTTTCAAAACAAACCCGTCACGACCTATCCCTTCGATGACTCGGATGTGTTCAAGGCTTTGGAAGGCGTCGCCTATTCGTTGCAGACGAATCCCGATCCGGTGATGCTTGCAAAGGCGGAGGGCTTGATTAAACGTATCGTGGCGGCACAGGAGGCTGACGGTTATCTTTATACGTTCCGTACCATGCATCCGGATAAGCCTGTACACGGTTGGATTGATCCAGTCCGTTGGAAATTTGATCCAGAGTTAAGTCATGAGCTTTATAATCTGGGCCATTTTTATGAATTTGCAACAGCCTATATGCAAGCCACCGGGGATCGGTTAGCACTGGATGCTGCCCTCAAGAGTGCGGAGCTGGTGAACAAGGATTTGGGGACAGGAGAACCACGTATCCCACCGGGACATCAGGTCATTGAGATGGGCTTGGTGAAGTTGTATCGTCAGACAGGCGATAACCGTTGGTTGAAGCTTGCGAAGCAGATGCTCAAAAATCGTGGAACAGGGGGCGAATATAGTCAGAATCACCAACCCGTTATTGAACAGAAAGAAGCTGTTGGGCACGCCGTACGTGCAAACTACATGTATGCCGGTATGGCCGATATTGCCGCCATAATGGGGGATGAAGCGTATAAATCGACAGTCGTTGGTCTATGGGAAAACGTGGTAACAAAGAAAATCCATCTGACGGGGGGATGCGGGGCTCGAGGCGCGGGCGAAGCGTATGGCAACGATTACGAATTGCCAAACGCCTGCTACAACGAAACCTGTGCTGCGTTGGGATTCCTCTTTTGGACGCATCGTATGTTCCTCCTAACTGGGGATGGTAAGTACATGGACGTCTTTGAACGTTCCCTTTATAACGGATCGTTCTCTGGAATCTCCTTGTCCGGCGATCGTTTCTTCTATCCGAATACGCTTGAATATGATGGCAAGAGCAAGAACAATCATGGACATGCCGGGCGAGCGCCGTGGTTCGGATGCGCATGCTGTCCGCCCAACATCATGCGGACGATTGCATCCCTGGGCAACTATGCGTATGCAACACAAGATACTAAAGTCTATGTGAATCTCTATAACTCCGGCACAATGACGTGGAAGGGGGTTACCCTCACGCAGGAGACACAGTATCCGTGGGAGGGTCAAGTGTCACTGTCGGTAGCAACGCCGCAACCTGTCTCATTTGCGCTGGCCTTACGCATTCCTGGATGGGTGCGAGGCCAGCCATTTCCCTCGGACCTCTATCGGTACGAAGAAGCGGCGACAACGGCATGGGCGGTCAAGGTCAATGGAGAACCAATGCGCATCGGCGACCTCAAAGAAGGGTATGCAGTCATTACGCGCACATGGAAGGATGGCGACAAGGTTGAACTCTCGCTTCCGATGACGCCCCATCGCGTACGTGCGAACGAAAAAATACAATTCCTGAAAAATCAAGTAGCGTTTGAACGGGGTCCCATTGTGTTCGCATTTGAAGGTCTTGACCAGCCTACTGAGATGCCTTGGCGCAAATGGACGGTTTCAGAAATGGCAACGCTCAAGGTTGTCTATCAACCCGAACTGTTGACCGGCGTGATGACACTGGAAATCACTGAAGGCTCGCAAAAGCTGCGCGGCATCCCTTATGCCTACTGGGCCAATCGCACCATGACGCCGATGCGCGTTTGGATCTCGGACGGAACCAAGGTGGAAACAGCCTATCCGAACAATGTAGCGACAGAGGCAAAGGTCTCGGTCTCTTTTACGCGCGGCATGAGTCCGGATGCCATCAACGATGAAGTCTTTCCGCAGAATCCGACCGATGCTGGCTTTGTGAACTTCGATTTCTGGCCACACAACGGAACGGATGAATGGGTCCAGTATACATTCGAGAAAACGGTAACGGTTTCAAAAGCAAAGGCTATCTGGTTCGATGACTCCACGCGGGGTGGCGGTTGTCGTGTCCCGGAAAGCTGGGGGCTATTTTATCTAGATGCGACGGGAGAATGGAAACCGGTCAGCACGATCAACAAGACAGACAGCGTGATTGAATTCACCAAGGTCGCAACGAAAGCGCTCAAGCTGAATATCAAACTTAAAGCCAATGTCTCTGGCGGCCTTTACGAGTGGATTTTGGAATAGCGTATCTGAGCGCGTGTGCCCCGTCTCGCGTGCCTTTTCCAGACTGTTTGTTATTTCAACGATTTGATGCGGATGTTCTTGACCTCTGTCCACATGGCTTCGCCAGCGTGGAGCTGGATTGCTAGGGTGCCGTCAAAAAATGCGTTCGCATGCTCATCCGTGAAGTCCAGGATGAGCGTACCATTCAAGTAATGCTGAATGCTGTTTCCCTTTGCGATGATGACCACATCGTTCCAGTTGTCAACCTTCATGATTTTCTTGAACGCTTCCTGGTCAACGATGGTTTCAAGAACAGTCTTCTTGGGTTCGCCTTTTTTCCAGATTGCTTTCTCGCCAGCCAGACAGATACGCCCACGACTACCTTTCTCATCATAGATGAAACCCGGAACATTGGGAAGCCCGTCCGAATTCCGCAATTCGTGCTGATAGCCCTTCATCTGCCATTTTGCTGGAGCGGTGTCCCCAACTGGTTTTGACCGATACTGGATACCTGAATTGTTAGCCGTGGAACAGCGATAGGAAAGACGCAACTCGAAATCCTTGGTTTCGCCATCTTTCCAAACAAGGAAAGTGTTTCCCTTTGCCGGATTCTCCTTTGTGGTCTCACCACGGATAACGCCGTCCTTTACGCTCCAAAATTTTGGATCGCCATCCCAACCGGTTAAATCTTTTTCATTGAAGATCGGCTTCATGTCTGTCTCTGGTGGTGGCTCTTTTGCAGAGAGCATCGATAAACTGAGGGTTGCAACCATCACCGAGAAAATAATCTTGTTCATAAGTTTGTCCTTGAGTTAATGAGCAGGTAACGTATTAATAATTCGGGTATCACTATAGCAGACCCGAAATGCATTTGCAAAAACATATTTCGAAATGAACCTGTGGCTTGACCTGCGTCTGCATATTGTTTAAACTGACCTGCTAATTCATTACAAGGGGGGGAGTAGAATGAATATAAATATGCTTATCGTAGGGGTCTCGCTCGCCTGTGTGGCATGCACGGGCTTTTCCATAGAGGTGCTGGAGACGGATTGGATGTTCCAGGTTGATAACAAGGTATCTGCGGAGACGATTGGCAAGGAAATCGGCTACACACGTGATATGAGTAAGCGGGTCAAGGGTCCCGATTTAGCAGAAGAACTTAAAAAACTGGAGGCGTTTGAAAAACAGTCGTCAACACGGACCAGCGAAGAAGATTTGAAGATGCTGTATCTGGATGTGCGTCGCGTCAAGCGTGATGTGATGCTCAAGAATCCTCTTGTAGATTTTGATCGCATTCTTTTAATTGATAATCCTTATCCCCTGGGTAAGCCAGGCGATGCAACGGATGAATGGGGTCATGAGGCACGTCATCGTAATGGATTCATGGCAGAGGATGGCGGAAAGCTGATGACCGTAAAGATCGACCGTTCCAAAGTGCTCAAGCCAGGGGATGAAGGTGTGACGGATCTGTTGCCGCAGCAGCACGGCAGTTACTGGCGACCGGATCTGTCGTATGATGCGAAAAAAATTGTCTTTAGTTATCGCCCCATTGGCGAAAAGTCGTTCCACCTGTATGAATGCAATGCGGATGGATCAGGATTTACGCAGTTGACGCGCGGTGACTATGATGACCTGGATCCTGTTTATCTGCCGGATGGCAAGCTTGTCTTCTGCACAGGACGTCAGCACAGCTATGTGCGCTGCATGCCGATGACGCACTCGTTTGCGATGGCACGGTGTGATGGAAATGGCAAGAACATCTACATTCTTTCCGCAAACGGCGAACCGGAATATCAGCCCTCTGTGATGAATGACGGACGTGTTATTTTCACACGGTGGGAATATACAGATAAGGCATTGTGGCGTGTACAAAGTTTATGGTATATGGACCCGGATGGTTGCGCTGTGCAGGCGTTATGGGGCAATCAGAGCGTTTGGCCGGATGTCTTGACCGAGGCTCGCGCCATTCCTGGCAGCAAGAAAGTCATGTTTACCGGACTTGGGCATCATGCCTGGTTTGATGGAGCGATTGGCATGATTGATCCCGAGAAGGGGCTCAACTATCCTGAGGGTCTCTATCGCATTACACGGGATACACCATGGCCGGAAGTCGGAAACGGTCCTGCAGATCCGCCTCCTCATGTCGATTATCATGCGGCTGGAAAATTGTATGCTTACAAGACGCCCTATCCATTGTCAGAAGAACTCTTTCTTGTCTCTGCTCGTGAAGGGGATTGCCTCTATAGCGGTATGGGCGGACGTGAGAACACCTTCCGCCTCTATCTTATGGATGTGTATGGCAATAAGGAATTGATCTACAAAGGGCAATACAACGCATACCATGCCATGCCGTTCAGGACACGTACGCGTCCTGCGGTGATGGCTGACAAGGTGAAGTGGCCAAAGATCACCGAAGGAACGGGCGTCAAGCAAGAGCCACTTGCCCCTGTAACATTCTACAGCAATGACGTATTTGAAAATGCTCCGCCGATCTTGCGCGAGAAGGGCAAGTTCCTGCGTGTCGTCCAGATGGATCCCAAAACTTATACCACCTGGAACAAGACGGTTCAGCATGATGGACCCGCCATCAGCGTATTCCAGGCAGATGGTGTGAAGCGTATTTTAGGCACGATTCCCATTGAATCAGATGGCAGCGTGAACTTTGAAATCCCGCCCGGTCAATCCATCTTCTTCCAAATGCTGGATGCAGAAGGTCGCGCCATCCATGTGATGCGCAGTTTTGCAAACGGAATGCCTGGGGAGCACCGGGGTTGCTTTGGTTGTCATGAAACCAGCATGAAGACACGCACCACCCAGGGCGCCGCCCTTGCACGTAAGGGAAAAGCGTTGAGCAAAAAAGCTGTGAAGCTGACGCCTCCGCCATGGGGTGCCGAAGAGAGCATCGGGTACAAGCGGTTCGTACAACCCGTCCTTGATAAGTATTGTGCTAAATGCCATACCAAGGAAGATTCGAGGGCGATGAAGGCCTTCAATACAACGTACCGTCCATCCACCCATGGTTGGTGGGCAACTGTTCATGATCGTCCGAATGATATCAGTCCCTTTGCAGAACCGTACTACACGTTGGTGGACGGCGCCTGCGGATGGGGCGGATCAAAAGAAAAAAATGAAAAGGGTGTTCCCAAGAATCTTGCCGGCGTCTTCATTGTTGAAGGATACTCATCAATGGATCCAAAGAATCTTGAAACGCTTCCTCCTTATTCAGCCTTCTCGCCTGTCAGTCGTTTTATAGAAATAGCCTGCAGTGGTGAACATAAAAAGGTAAAAGTGACGGGTGTTGACCGCGAACGCCTGATTGCCTGGGTTGACTGCAATGGCCCCTTCCTGGGGGATGAAGAAATCAGGGCGATGTATGACCCCTGGTCTCCTCAAATTGAAACGGGCATTATGCCGATTCGTCCGCGTATTGGGACAGCACCGCGCATCAATCGTTTTAACCTGCGTCAGGATGGCGATACCAGGGCGTTGTGTGGTCCACTCAAATTGATGCCGAACCGTCCTGAAAGGTTTGATCCGAATGAACGCGTGCAGAAGTTACGCCAGGAGGCGGAGCGCGCAAAAATGGGGGCTGCCGAGAAGGATTAAGCTCAATGAAAACACAGAGATTCTCCTTCCGAAATAAAAACAAATGAGTTGGCAAGGAAAAATGATAGGGGGCGGGATTGGTTCGTTCCTCGGTCCATGGGGGGCTGTTTGCGGTGCAACGGTCGGCCATTTTATGGTCGACCGAAAAAAAGCTGTTGATCAGAAGAAGGAAGCCATGCGCCTGATGGCGCTCATCGCTGCAGCATTCCATGAACTCGCCTGTTGTGACGGGGCTTATTCGAAGGCGGAAGATCATACGATTCGGGCTGTCCTTGGCGATTTTAATACGCGGATGGGCTCTCCATTGGATACGCACTCACTCTTATTCTTGATTGATGATGCGGGACGTATTGACAGAGGCGTCGAACGTTTAGCAACGATGCTGCGTCCGCATCATGAATTGGCGCATGAAGCCTTGCTTTGGTTCTGGCATATTGCACTATGCGATGGCGCCCTGACAAAACGCGAAGAGGCCCTCCTCGGTCACTTTGTGCATGTCGCGGGTATGCCGCCCCAGGAAGCACATTATATTGCCAGTCAATTTATGGGTCAATGCACATCCGTTGATCAGTCCTGCAGAGCCGCGTGCGACGTGCTGGGCGTTTCTTATGATGCAAGTCTGGATACCATTAAACAAACGTATCGAGCCTTGAGCCTCAAGTATCATCCAGATAAACATGCTGATCTTGATCCGGATATCCGTGCGTTGACAGCCGAAAAATTTACGCAAATTAAGCAGGCGTATGATACGCTCTGCAAATGATTCGTGCGCTATTCAATGCTACACAGTTCTACAAACGTTTCAAAACGCGCGGTACGCGGAAACATGTCGAAGAGTCGAACGTGCCGTATCTGTCGTTTCTCAGTAGACAGGATAATCTTTAAATCGCGTGTCAGTGTTGCTGGATCACAAGAGATATAAAAAATACGCGGGATGTCACTTTGAGAAATGGCTTCAGCAACACGTTTGTCCATACCCTCGCGGGGCGGGTTTATAATTAATGTAGTCTGTGTCGGATTCACAAGCCAGTCCTGCAAGCGTATGGTCTGAAGGCCCAGCGCATGGACATGGAAACGGGCAGGAATGTCATACCGTGTCGCATTTTCTTGTGCGGCGGCAATCGCTGCTCGCCCGGATTCAACACCCGTGAGACACCGTCCCCCATGCTTCATGCACGTCAGGCCAAAAACGCCGACACCGCAATAGAGATCAAGAATTTCGGAACAGTCAGAACGTTCTTTAAAGCGTTGAGCAGTAAAGTCCAATAGGAGACCAGCAATGCTTGTGTTGACTTGGAAAAACCCATTGTTCGGAACTGTCAGCTTACCGATGGTGCTTTGGACGGTCAAGGAGGCGGGGTATCCTGGAGATATTGCTCCTTTGCGGCTACGCCAGATCACGCCGTCGTGAAGCGTATGTCGGAAGATAAGATCGTCGCCATGCTTCAACATGTTCTCTATTCCCCCTGACGTACGCAACGTCCGAAGCGCTTCGTTGATGGCTGGATGGGCAAGAGGGCAAAAAGGAATATCGATCACACGGTGTGAGGGTTCTTCGCGATAACCGAGCCTCATCATTCCAGAGGGCGTTGTCTCTGCATGAAGGGTTATCTTGTTTCGGTAATGCAACGATTGTGGAGACGCGACGGGTGGATGGAAGATGGCGGAATCGTGTGGAACATGACGTAAAGAGCTTTCCAGTTGCTGCTGCTTGATGAGCACTTCAAGTGGATAATCCACTGCGTCGTAGACGCACCCGGGGACGCATTTTAAAACACCTATGTCATCGACTCTGCAGCAGGGTTCAATGCGATGCGGCGATGGGGTGATGATTTCGACGAGTACGGCACGCGCAAACGTTTTCTTCAGTTGTGTGATGCGGATTTTGATGCGCTCCCCCGGAAGTGTGCCGGGAATAAAAACAACACAACCCTCGATTCGCGCAATTCCATCTCCTCCATACGCGACAGATTCAATGGTACAGGTATGTGTACTATTAAGGGTCATCCGTTCTGTTGCAGAACCTCTCCGTAAAGGGTTTGTGGTTCGACGCGAGTGATACGGATGTTGACGAGTGTGCCAGGTTGTAAGCCCGGGATAGGATCAAAGACAACAATTTTATTGCCGGGTGAACGGCCCGCCCAGCGGGTTTCATTACGCAGGCTCGGGCCTTCGACTAAAACCTCTTGGATGGAGCCCATCAATCGCTGATTGGCTGCTTTGCCGCGAATATCTTGGTCAACAAGTAACACCTGGTTTCGACGCATCTTCTCAGCCCCTGTGACATCATCGGACATAGAGGCCGCAGGGGTGCCGGGACGCGGCGAATACTTGAAGATGAAGGCATTGTCAAAGTCGGCATGGTTCATTAGTTTGCGCGTCTCTTCAAAGTCTTCGACTGTCTCACCAGGGAAGCCGACGATGACGTCTGTGGTCAACGCGAAATCGGGCATGGCCGTGCGTAGGCACTTGACAGCATCCAGGTAGTCGGCACGTGTGTACCCACGGCGCATGGCGGCTAAAATGGTGTCTGATCCTGATTGAACAGGCAGGTGCAGATGGTGACAGATCTTCGGGAAGAGGCTGACGGCACGTACGAGTTCGTTTGTGCAGCCAGAGGGATGTCCGGATGTGAAACGAATGCGAATAATACCCGGGATAGAGGCCACAGCTTCGAGGAGTCGAGAAAAAGGCTCTGTGAATCCATGAGGGCTGGCAGGGTCATTGTCGAACCATGCGGCGGTGGATAGGCCATAATTCATAACGCTTTGGCCAAGCAGGGTGACTTCTCGAATACCGTGTTCAGCAAGTGTCTTGATTTCAGCAAGGATTTCACGAGCTGGACGGCTGAACTCTGGCCCACGTACGTCTGGAACGATACAATAGGCACAGCGGCGGTTGCATCCTAGCAGAATAGTGACAAAGGCGGAAAATCCCTGCTCAAGATGTGCATCGGGGACATCAGGAATCTCATCGGGTGAAGAGATCTCCGTGATATGGGATTCCCCCGCCATGATGCGTGAAACCATCCGAGGTATCGCCCCGCAACGTCGCGTGCCAACAGAGAAATCAAGTCTGGGGACTTTTTTAAAAATATCCGAGCCGAGCCGTTGCGCCATGCACCCCATGAGTCCAACGATTCGAGTGGGCCGTTCTCGCTTCGTTGCACATAGAAGGCCTAGTTTGCCAATGGCCTTGTCTTCAGCTTTTCCGCGGACACTACAACTGTTGACAATGACTAGATCCGCTTCGCTTTCGGCTTGAGCGCGCGTATGGCCTGCGGCAATTAACATGGCTTCGGTCGCCTCAGAGTCGCGGACATTCATCTGGCATCCGTAGGTGTGCAATATAAAGTTCATACCCTGTTATTCAGTGCTCTTTGTGCTGGAAGAGAGTGTATCTGTGATTTTTTCAAGGATACTCACATACGACCAAATCGGTTGTTTAGTCATCCCCCCTAAATGGAAGTCCAGCAGCATACGGGTGAAGGGGAAGGCGACGATGCGTGAAACTTGTCCTGCAAAGGAACGTTCCTTAAAGATATTGACCTTCATAGACATGTTAAGTGTATCGGTTGGAAGGATACATGTTCCCGCGCCAGCAATGCTGAAAATACTTCCTTCAACGACTAAGTCGTGGGTTGTGACAACACCATTGGTCATGACGAACGATAGATTGCCAGAGGACTGGTTGACGACGGTTCCAATGACGGGGATATTGTTTGCAAACCAATCTGTCAGGCCACTAAAAAGGGGAATACGGGCAAAAACACCATCTGTTATGTCCATACGACCGTCGCCATTCAGTGAAGAAAGAATGTCTCCCGAGAGGGCTCCGGACAACTGGATTGTGCCGGTTAGCTTGCCTGGATAGGTATTTGTCGGGTTCGCAATACACAGAATGTTCGCAAAATCTGCTTTGTCTGCGGAGAGTTTTGCTACAAAGGTCGTATTGGACGCGCTGTAGTCTGGAAAGGCCGCATGAAAATAACCTGTAGCTGTTCCCCCTTTGGCAATCATTGCCTGGATGGCGTTACACTGTGCCGAGTAGGCATAGAAATGAAGATCGGTTGATGTTTTTGCCACGGGGATTCTCAGAATGCTTCCCTTGTCAAAGGATATTCCAACATGCAGGTCGTTTGTCGTTGCAGGATTAGCTGAATTGACGGTCACAACGCCCTTTGCCGAAACACGCAGGCCACTGTCACAGACGATGGAATTCAGTTCGCCTCGATAGAGAACATGGATAATGGCGAGCAACTCGTCTTTTGCGACTGTTGTGATGCCATCAATGGAAAGGGCGTCCGTGCGATCATTATAGATAAGTCGGCCTTTCAGCGTGCCTGTTTGGGTTGCGCCCTCTTTGATGTCAATGTCAACGATGACGAGATTGTTAGTATCGGTGATCCATATCATGCTTTTAACAAACTGGACAGGGACTTCGCGGTAGGTA
>Ga0268284_1000282_pt1 | contig 40118 bp, 34 predicted proteins | sample saktaG_14_FD_190137 | JGI IMG/M metagenome (GOLD analysis project Ga0268284, IMG submission 190137) | Saline water microbial communities from Sakinaw Lake, British Columbia, Canada - sak_2013_06_06_40m | ecosystem: Environmental > Aquatic > Non-marine Saline and Alkaline > Saline ...
ATATAGATTTGATTGCGGCTCGATTAAACAATCGACCCAGAAAAACCCTCGGGTTTGAAACGCCCAAAGAGGCGTTGAATAAATATCTTTGTAAAAGAAATTTTGCATTTATCAATTGAATTCAGCATTATTAAAAAGGAAGAGAATTTGACTTTTTTATGCATTGTTGCAGATTACTGCGATAACACTGATATTAAAAACAGAAATAGCCTGATCTGCCGGATGGGATTGAAAGGAATGTCACATTATTAATCAAATCATCAGGATCTCTTCAATGGTTAGCAATTGAAGAACCTCGCGACAAGCCGCGAGGATTCTTCGATCTCATAGGAATTTATATTTTTGCCCGCTAACCCGCCGCAAGCGGGGAATGCGCTCGCGGGGATTCAAGGATCATTACTTTTTATGAAAAACATTTACCAATCTGGAATTCGAGCAGCGTCTCCTTGATTGTAAATGCTGCACTGAATTTTCTTCTGCTTCACTTTTACAGGACAGGGGATTAAGGGTTTGCTTACCCCCTGAATCCCCTGTCCTAAATAAGCTAACATTATAATCGGATTTACCGACAGACTGTGGTCTGTATTCTAATTTTTGATAAATAGCATTCCCGTCGAAATGCCTTCAGATTCAAGGCTGAGAAAATAAATTCCGGCAGGGATCTCTTTTATTCCAATTGTTATGGCTGAATTCTTCTGGTCAGAAAGAAAGAAACTTTTCATCAGCATATTTTTCCCTGACTGATCATAAACTTTTGCAATAATTTTTCCGGGTTTCTCCAGTGAAAAATTTACTTCGATAGAATTTTCAGCAGGATTAGGGAAAAGACGATTAATATGAAGATGGTTTTCGATTTTATTTCCTGTTTCAATACCAGTATGATAAAGCTCCCCTTCTACCAATTGTATTCTCAAGGTGGTATGGTCATAATGATTTATCACTGTATCGTATATTGGGTTAAGATTGATGACCGCGGGTGATTTCCATCTTTCAATAAAACTTTCCGAATGGTTGCTGTTTTGGTTGTCTTCCAATTCATCCGGAATTCCATCTCCATCCTCAAAGCCATTGTTATCTATAGTCCACAGAGCCGGAGTTTTAATATTGTGAATTCTTTTGTACTCACGAAGTACGCGCCAGATTGCTTGTGCAGCCCTGTCTGTATGGGCATAAGCGTAAGTAGGCACGATGTATGGAATTTCCCTGAAGTGATACTTGATATCACAATCGTTTGGAATGGGTGGATGACTGCGAAGGGTATCTTCCATCATACATTGTTCGTGTGAATAACAATCGGCCAGTGCATGCAGAAAAATTGACAATGCAATTAAGCTTTCTTTGGGAACCGGCTTGTATGTTGATGAAGCATCATCAAAGTACTTCACGGTATCAGGAGCGTCCTGAGGCAATCCATCGACACCATTTGTGCCGTATAAAGCCCATTCTTCAATATATTTTAACGTAAATATCAAAGGAATGCGCCAGAAATATGGGCTTAAACGATATTTCGTATCAGAAACAACCGGATAGGCAAAGGGAGAATATACATAACTGCCTGTAAGTGTATCGGATGGATCACGGAGGGGCATATGCCAATACACCCCCGGATTCTCCCCAAAACTATTATTTACCGGTGAAAATCGCTCAGTGCCTGAAACACTTTCGCTCCAGGTCGGAAAGGAAGCAGAATAGGTTAATGAGGGCGGAATGCTTGGATACCCGGCTTTCGGATTTATCTGGTCGGTAAGCGCTGAATAACGGGCAATGATTTCTGCCGTGTCCATCGAAAATCCTGCTTTCACAGCAAGTAGTTTAACCAGGTCATAATGAAAGGTGCTATGTATAATTTTACCTGCGCCTCCTGAATTTGGGCCCAAACTGTCCGATGCCTCTTCTCCCCAAAAAAACGGGATGGGAGCGGCAATGTCTTTCATTGAAAAAACAATGAAGAGAACAGAAAACAGGCATTTTATAAGTAAAGAATTTAGTTTCATAACGGTTTTTTTTAACTGATTTTTTTTTGATCTTTCACGTTCACCAGGTTGTCCCTGGATAAAAAAATGAACGCAGTAAAGGTAGATCATTTTATTTATAATTAGTATAAATAAAAATAAGCATTGATAAATTCATAAAATCTTTTAATTGATTAGATAATTGATCCGTACGGGGTTCTTTAATCTCGAATTAATTGACATAATATCAATGGAATACAAAGATTAATGAAGATATATAGAAAAATATATGTTAAAATTTGTCTGATCCCGTTGTTATTGGTTGGAGGCCTGTTTTCAGGTTTCCAGGATTGTAATTTTATCCTTATATTTACGGGTATTAATCTTAAAACGAAACCCCATGATTAAAAAAATGCTTCTTGCAACCGTCGCAGGATCAGTCGTGCAGTTCCTGCTCGGATGGCTGATCTACGGCATTTTCCTGTCGGGATTTATGGATTCACAGACCACCCATTTTGAAGGGCTGATGAAGGATATGAATTCAGGGTCCTTCGTCCTGGTGATCTTTCTTTCCGGGCTGGTGATGTCATTCCTTTTTGCCTTCATTTTTCAGCGTTGGGCAAAATTTGAGACTTTCTTTTCGGGTTTGAAAGCCGGATTGTTCATGGGCTTTTTCATGTCCCTGTCGTTTGACCTGGCATCCTATTCCATGATGAACCTGATGTCGGAAGCTGCATTGGTGGTGGATGTCATTACCGGAATGATTGTAACCGGAATTGTCTGTTCGGTCATCGGCTGGGTGCTTGGGATGGGAAAGAAAGCAGTTCCCCCTGCCGGGTCATAAGACTGATTTCAATGAGCATGCTGATCCGTTAAGTGTACCTCAACAAATGTGAAGTGCAAGGTGCAAGGTATAACAACGAGCGGTTAAAATATTTATCCAAAACCGCCACACCTTTTCACCCTTATCCTGATGAAGCAACACCCGTGCAGCCGTTTGGATGCGGAGTTTTATCCAAAGGTTTGCCTCGTGGTGGCGGAGACAGACGAACGCAATTCCGGCCCGGTTACATGGAGGGTTTTAATATCTTTGTACGAATATCCGAAAGGAAATACATCATAAATTTCACCATGAAGGATACAAAAAGTTTCATTCCTGATTTAAAAGAACTTGGAGGGCTGGTGCTGGGGTTTCTCCCCTGGATGCTTTTTCTCTTTTTTTCCGGTCACACCCTGCTTAGTCTGAAGATTGCTGTTGTCATCAGTCTGCTTGCTTCGATTACGCTTGGCTTCAGCGATTTAAAACGAGGTTTGATCCTTTCATGGGGCACCTGCATCTTTTTTATTGTTTGCCTCATCCTGGTCAATTTCATGAATAATGTATGGATGGCCAGGGAAATGGATTTGGTGTCGAATCTGGCGCTTGCAGCCATCATGTGGTTTACGGTCATCATCGGGAAACCCTTTGCTTTGCAGTACGCCCGGCGAGGGTTGCCAAAAGAAAAATGGAATGATGAAAATTTTATCCGCGGTTGCATGTTCATCACCGTGGTATGGGCCAGCCTGATGACCTTTGCGGTGTTGCTGTCCATCCTCAGGAGAACCACCTGGCTGCCTTTTGCCAACTGGGTTTATTTTGATTTGACCATCTTGAATATTGTCATCGGACTTACTTTCACAACCATCTTTAAGAGAAAAAAGCGTTTACAACGCGAAAACGCCTGAACGCAGAAAAGTCCCAACCCAGCTGGTTTATCCGGCCCGGGAAGCAGGGAAAAATAATATCCCTTGTTGAAACAATACACCAATGCAAACAATGCAGGAATGCAGATCACGGATCGCGGATCGCGGATCGCAATAACTTATCTACACAAAACGATCAAAATTCCAGACACTTTAAAAAGCATGCCCGCTCACCCTTCCCCCTGCCCTTGAAGGGTCGGAAATGAGGATGGGAAGCGGAATTGATCTTTGAGGGGCAGGGAATCAATTCATTCAAATTTTCATTATTTCTGTATCTTTGATTCGAAGTTCCCTGGAACTTTTATAAAAAAGTCTCCAAAATCTTAGTATTTATTGACATTTAAAGTTAAAGATATCCTCTGAATAGATTAAAAATTTAAGAAAACAGCCCCCTGGTATGCATGCCCGGAAAACAGTTGCTTTACTACTATGCCTCTTCGTGGCAGGAAAAACATGCTGCCAGGAAATCATCTCTTCAAATGAGTTTGATTCCATATTTAATCATGCAATTGCCCATATAATGACCGACAGTTCAGCGGCAGATGCTGATCTGAGGGGCCTTGCTTCATTTGAAGGGTGTTCTGCCCTGCAGAAAGCCAAAATCAGGTTTTTACAATTCAGCATCATCCGTTCGGATAAAAACAAATCAGTTGCCATTGAGAAAGGGATGTTTTACCCCGCTGATTCAGTTAAGCCTATTGATTCACTGTTGTATTCATCGGAAAGATACCTGGAAAGATCCATGCCCGACAAAGCCATTCCATTGCTGTTAAAGGCCATTCAGATGACTTCACAGGATCCGGTTAATACCGGATTCTGCAAGATCAGTTTGTGTGAAGCATACCGGCAGAAACGGGAGTATGCCAAGGGAGTTTCCATGCTGAATGGGCTGCTTGCTGACAACACCTCCCTTTCGGATGACACCCGGGCGTATGCCTGTAACCGGCTTGCAGCGCTCTATAATGAGTGGGGACATCCGGCGATCAGCTACCATGACTCGGTTTTCAAATACTCGGATTTATGCATTGCATTATCGGTAAAATCAGGAAACAAACCGAACCTGGCGGCATCACAAAATGAGCTGAGCCTGCAATATATCATGAAGAAAGATTATAAGAAAGCCCTGGAATTATCTCTTGAATCCATCAAAAATTACAGCGCGGCCGGAATGCCGTTCAATGCCATGAATGCCCTGATAAACCTGAGCAATCTTTATATCGCTGAAAAGAAATACGGAGCCGCCTTAAGGGCAATCGAGGATGCCTTTGACATGAGTGAGATGGAACAGAACAGAAATCTCTACATGCGATTGTATGGCCAGTTAGCCCGGATCTATCATTGCATGGGAGAATACAAGGAGGCGTATGATCTTCTGAAAATAAGCTACCAGCTTCAGTTTGATTTTTTCAGAGACAGGATCGACATGCAGATCAATGAACAATCGGCAAAATATGATTTACTGATCAAAGATCAGAAAATCAAAGATGAAAAGCAAAAAATCGAATTTCAGCGGCGGCAATTTGCGTTTCTGGTGGTCATCATGGTCAGTTTATTTCTTGCATTCATGGTGAGCCTGTTCTATTTCAAGCTAAAAAGGAAAGAGGTCAACAGGCAAAAGCTGATGGAGGCGGTGGCCGAAACGGAAACCCTCGAGCGCAAACGCATCGCACGTGATCTGCACGATGGGTTGGGTCCTGTATTATCAGCCATAAACCATTACTTCCAGGCATTTCTTGATGCCAAACCCGGAGATAAGAAGGCGATACAGACCAGGCTGCAGCAGGTAATTTCCGAATCCATTGACGAAGTGTCACGCATTTCGCACAATATCAGCCCTCAGGTACTGGAGGATCACGGTTTGATCACCGCCCTGGATAATTTTATTGTACCGCTCTCCAGGAACAACAGGATAAAAGTTAACTTCACCTCCGACCTGCCTGAACGGTTTGATCTGAAAAAAGAGTTGATGGTCTACCGTTGTATTACGGAGTTGCTTAACAATACGATGAAGCATGCCGGAGCCACACAGATATCGATCGATATCTGCGCCAGGGATAACAGGCTTTTTGCTTCGTATACCGATAACGGAAAAGGATTCGATCCCGAAAAAAAGAATTCCGGAGGCATGGGATTATCCAACATTAATTACCGGATAAAGTCATTTGGCGGTAGTCTGCTCATTGAAAGCGCTCACGGCAAAGGAATTAAAGCTGCTATTGAAATCCCCATATAAAAACACCATGAATGATATTCAGATTGCTGTTATTGATGACCATGATTTGTTCCGCGAAGGTTTAAAGCTGGTATTGAACCAGGTGGAAGGGTTTCATGTGGCATTTGACACCTCCGACGGCTTTCAATTTCTTGAGATAATTGGCAAAACACACTTTGACATTGTTTTAATGGATATTGATATGCCGATAATCAACGGGGTGCAGGTCACCGAAAGAGCAGTGCAGGTGAAACCGGATTTAAAGGTCATTGCACTCAGTATGTTTTCCGATATGGGACATTACATGCAGATGATCCATGCCGGGGTAAAGGGATTCTTACTTAAGAAGTCCAATAAATTTGAACTGGAGCAGGCCATCCTGACCGTTCACCGGGGCGGTAATTATTTCAGCCACGAGATCCTTCAAAAAATTGCGGTGCGTTACGCCGATCAGGTGAAGGGCCGTGATCAACTGACCGTAAGGGAAATTGAGATCATAGCGATGATCTGCCAGGGATTGACCTCCCAGGAAATTGCCGGACAATTGCATATTTCCGTAAAAACCGTCGAAACCCACCGATCCAATATCTTTCTCAAAGCCGATGTGAAAAATATCGCCGGATTGATCATGTGGGCCATTAAAAATCAATATTATACCGTAAAATAACTGCTCCCGGGCATCCCGGTATTTCCCCTTATAACAAATACAGGTTTTCCCTTTCCGGATTCCATGTTTCACCTGAGCAATACCCGGGGTGCGATCATTAACTTTGGAGCTTCCCTTCAAGTGAAATACAATGATCCACATTGCCATCATTGATCAGAACAAGATTTACCGCGAGAGCCTGAAAATGTTGCTGGAACAGATTGATGGTTTTAAGGTGGTACTTGATTCACCGGATGGGAATTACATTACCTCCTCATTCAACATTCCGGCTCAGATCATGATTATTGATGGCAGCATGGGGAAAGAAAAATGCCGCGGGCTGATCAAACATGCAGGGATAGAAGGAAGATCCGTAAAGATATTAATACTGGCCATGTTCAGGGAAGAGCTGGAAAATGATTACGGGCAGGCAGAGGTGATCTTGAAAAGTTCAGGAAAACGGGAATTTGAGGAGCGGATAAAAAAAATGTTGGCTGTTTAGAACGCGCGTGAACGTATCTAATTTCTTAATATATCATGGTTATGAAAGTTTATAAGACAAGCGGTCTGCATGTCTGGTTTGTTCCGGTATGCATAGGAATCGTCCTCCTGCTGTCATCGGGATGTAAAAAAAAGAAAACAGAGCCAGAAGCCATTCTTAAGGATCCGGAACAAATCGGGGTTGTGTACGATTACGACTTCAATGCCTACAACCTCATTACGATCGGGGATCAGGGATGGCTTCATGAAAATATGAAAACAGTCCATTACAGCAATGGCGACTCGATCCCGGAGATCAAGGGGAATTCAAACTGGTATAATACCACAGAAGGCGCCCGGTGCGATTACAACAATGATTCCGTAAATGCTAAGAAGTATGGTCATCTGTACAACTGGCATGCCGCCCATGATGCCCGGAATCTGTGCCCCGAGGGATTCCATGTCCCGACGAACGATGAATACAACGCCCTGGTCAATTTCCTGGGGGGATACCTGGTCGCTGCGGGTAAAATGAAAGAAGCCGGAACAACACATTGGCAATCTCCCAATACCGGGGCTACCAATTCCAGCGGGTTTACTGCCTTACCAGGAGGAAGCCGGATCTTTAATGGTGACTTTGGTGGCGACATGGGAACCAGCGCCTCTTTCTGGAGTTCGAGTATTGCTCCGACTTCCGCAGACGGGTATGCCGTGGAGATGGATAACCAGGGACCTGATATTGCCAATAACTTCGAGATGGAACAGCAGCGGGGATTGTCCCTCCGGTGCATTCAGAACAGCGGTTCAAATCCGGGGCATTTCATCGACAACCGGGATGAACAGGTTTACAAAACCATTGACATTGGAACGGAGACATGGATGGCAGAGAACCTGAATATAAACACGGCCGGAAGCTGGGTATATGACGATAATGAAGCCAACGCTGCAACTTATGGAAGATTATATGATTTTGCCACGGCAGGAAAGGTTTGCCCCGATGGCTGGCACCTTCCGGATACCGCCGAATGGAATCATCTGATCAGTTACTTCGGTGGATATTGGATTGCCGGCGGAACAATGAAAGAGGCCGGAACGGATCACTGGGACAGCCCAAATTATGGAGCAAACAGCGGAAGCGGGTTTGCAGCGCTGGCAGCAGGGTGCCGGATTCCCAACAGTTATCCGTCCGACTATTACTCCCTGAAAGTCTTCGCACTCTTCTGGACCGCCTCGGAAAATAAATATGATACCAGTCAGGGGGTCTATCAGCAATTGGATTTCCAGTCGATCAACGTATGGCCCCTTTCTGAAGATAAAGACCAGGGGTATTCTGTAAGATGTGTAAAAAACAATTGATCATGAAAACAGGTACTTTTCTGCTTTTATCAGGCTTAACGGCAGGAATGGTTCTTCTTTCTTCCTGCAGGAAACGGGATGTTGAATACGTTCCGGAAGAACCCGATCCAAGAGAGAATCTAATGGATGACCCCCTCCCTTATTCCAACCCCAACTGGATGGCATACCTTGATGGTGAACTTTACCTGAACCAGTTTACGATCCCCGGAACACATGACTGTGCTGCCGACCAGCACACATCCGATCAGGGCTCGATGGCCGGGTACGTGATCTGCCAGGACTATTACATCTCCAATCAGATGGAAGTGGGGGTCCGCTGGTTTGATGTCAGGCTTCACCTTGATAAACACAACGGGGTTCTGACCGCTTTCCACCAGGACTATTACCTGCATAAAAACTTCAATGACCTGTTAACCGCCGGTCTGGATTTTCTCCAGGCAAATCCTACCGAAACGATCATCTATATGATCAAGCAGGAGCATTCCAGCGAATCGGACAATGATTTTGCCAAAGCGGTTTATAATTACATTAGCCAACGACCGGACTTCACAAATACATTCTGGCTGGAAAATTCGATGCCCCGGTTGTGCGAGGCTCGCGGGAAGATTGTCATCATGGGCAGGTATCACAATACCGATTTGAGTATCCCTTCAGGACTTTATGTCGACTGGGATAAAAACACGAAAGGAGAATTTGTGAGCTGGTGCGGTTTCCCGCTATGGGTACAGGACCATTACAGTTGTGCAACCGTGCATTACACCACCAAGATTGCCGAGATAGAAACGGGTATCCAGTTGGCAAACAACCCCGATCACAGCCAACGGTTGTTTATCAATTTCACAAGTTTCGAGCAGGACCTTGATCATTATATCATTACGCTTACCAAGGAGGTCAATCCTCCTATTGACGATTACCTGAAAGCCCATCCCGACTACCAAACCTGCGGGGTGCTGATGCTGAACTTTGCGGGCGGCGGGGATGGATCTCCCAGAACAGCCTCACCGGACCTGGTCAATACGGTGATCGGGATGAATGACCTGGGAACAGGGACTGTGCAGATCGGTTCGCAGACATGGATGAAAAAGAGCCTGAATGTACTTAAATACAACCAAAATGTGTTGCCGATCCCTGAGGTGGAGGATTGTAACCATTGGAGGAGTCTGACAACAGGAGCATGGCGGCATTTCTCCTCCGATGTTTGTGCTGATGGGTTTGGCGGCCGTCTGTACAATTGGCATGTGATCTATAATTCGCCGTATGGAATGATATGCCCGTTAGGATTTCATGTGCCTACGGATGACGATTGGAATACCCTGGTTTCTTATCTCGGAGGCCCGGATGTCGCGGGAGGGAAGATGAAAGAACCCGGGTTCATGCATTGGAGCATACGAAACACGGGTGCAACAGACGAGAGTAGATTTTCTGCCCTGGGACGCGGATACTGGGGGAATGGGGAGTCGATCGGATTGTTAAATACTGTTCTGTTTTATACTTCCACTCCCGGGAACGACAGTGTCGTTTTCAGAGCCCTCTGTGATACCAGTGCCCGGATTTTCCGGATTGCCGACACAGCCCGCAGCAGCTACGCAGCATCCATTCGTTGCATCAAAGATTAACAATAAAAACGCAGAACCAATGAAAGTAATAAGATACATCATGGCAGGAAGTTACCTTCTGTGCCTGTTAATGATTCCCTTTTTATCCGGCTGTAAAAAGGATTCCCCGGCAACAACCGACAAGACGCTGGAACTGGGTTCGGTTCCCCATGAGAACTGGATGGGACTACTGGATTCATTGTACGGGGATCTCAGCCTTGGGGAATTGACGATTCCCGGAACCCATATCTCCGGTGCTGATCTGTATCATGTAAACGAATTGGATGTTGAGTATGTGACGCAGCGTTATAAAGTATACGATCAACTGGAGATGGGTATCCGGTTTCTGGATATCAGGCTGGGATTTGACACAAACGACTGCGCAACCGGCCTGGGTCTGTATAACGATGAAGTCAACCAAATGTTCATGAATAAGGATGTTTATCTCAACCAGAGTTTCCAATCGGTTTTGTCATCCATCGATGCATTTTTGAATGATAATCCGACAGAAATGGTTATCCTCCTGGTCCATCAGGTCCACTCGTCACTTGACATCCTTGATTTCTGGGGAATGGTGACAGCTGATTTGGCTGACGGTGGTTTTCCTTCGGAACGTATCGTTGATTACGACCCCACCAGGGATGCCGAACTGCCACTCCTTTCAAAATGCAGGAATAAACTCTTGTTTATGTCAACGCAAAAGACCGATGGATTCGAGGGGTTTACCTTTTCCTGGCCCTCGAATACCTCCGGTTACAGTGAATTGGTGGGGCACCTGAATGGCCATGTCCAGGATAAGTCCAACTGGAACTGTTTTGTTCCGGATGAAAAATCCGGGTATGTCAACCAATTGATCGACCAATGTAGAAATGTGCCCAAATCCAGTCAGCCGGAGAATTTCTTCATCAATTTCACCAGTGCATGTGATATTTGTTCCGAGCGGGAATATATTGCAGCCAACATGAACACTACTACGTTTAACTACCTGGCTGATAAAGCTACCAACAGGAATCCATGTGGGATCATGGTGATGGATTTTGCAGGGGACCTCGAGATTGCTTCGGTGCCGCTGGTCGAATTGCTCATCTCCATCAATATCAAAAAAGAGTAATCTCATGATAAATGGTGGCTGCTTTCAGGCTGTGACACTGCTGCTTGCAGTTGTACCGCTTTGGGGTCAGAACACCGCACGACCGGATTTTTTAAAGCAGCCGGGCAGGAGTACCCCTATCATTTCCTAACTGATCTACGACAGTATAGGTCAGACAACCGTCACCCTTTTCTGGACGACAGATTCTCTCTTCCTTACAGAGGAAGTAACGGATCATGAAGTCTCCCTGACCGGCATGCAACCGGCAACGATCTACAGGTTCCGCATTACTTCGGAGAACAATGAGGGAACGGCTGCTGATACGGGATATCTCATCACCCAATCCACCTCTTCCGGAAACGTGGAAGCCTATTTCAACCATACAGTTGTCGGTCAATTGCCTGTTCAAGCCGGGTTACATGCTCACCTATTCGAACATAGCGGCGTTCATACTGACGTAACTCCTGAATATGTTGTCCGGGGATGTAACTCCCACGGATCAATCCCTTTTGCAATACAGTCGCTATCCATTGGGAGTCTTTGACATCCGTCTTTCGACCGGGCAATTGCTTGATGAAGTATGGGTTCACCAGTTTCATCTCAACATGGCCCTGCAATATCCGCCATATTGGTATCCAGTAAATACCCGTACTTTCCATCGCAACTTCACTCACTTGTTGTTCCTTGATCAAATCCCGCATGGCTTCAATGTCGGGCGTGAGCGTACTGTATTCCTTTAAAAATGTCTGGCCGTTTTCAGCCAGAATGCATAAAGATATCGTATCTTTATGCACATCGAGACCACAGACCTTTTTCATATCTTTATAGATTATGTAAAACATTGAGCTTCGAGCTCGTTATCACTATAAAGTTAAGGCTGTGGTCTCTGATTTTTATGCGGTGCGTGTAAGAATTACAATTATTATGTACGTTTGATTATTCCATAACTCCTCCTATGAAAAAATTACTATTCCCATCCATCGCAACGGTTGTCGTCATTCTTATTATTGTTTTATTGTTTGTTCTCGGCGGAAAAAAAGAAAGGGGCAGCGGTCACGATGTGCTGAGCGATGTCCCGGTTAATGTGTTCGGGATAAAAAAACAGGTATTATCCAACCTGGTAAGCATGGTGGGGGTGATCAATCCGGATAATTCCGTAGATATCATTGCCGAAGCCCAGGGTGTTGTCAAAGCCATTCATGTCAAGGTTGGCGATAAGGTGAAGAAAGGAATGGTCCTGGTTGAAATTGATGATCTCGTGCGTAAATCGGATATGGCCCGTTCAGAAATCAACTTTTTCAAAGCAAAGCGCGATTTTGAACGGAATAAAACACTCTATGAACAAAATTCGATTTCGCCTGCTCAGCTCGATCTTTCAAGGCTGGATATGCAATCGGCCGAAAATGACATGACACGTTCACAGAAAGCACTCGATGATACCAAAGTGAAAGCCACCATCACCGGGACCATCAATTCAAGAAAGGTCAATGAAGGTTCCTATGTTCAGCTTAATTCAAGCCTGGGGAATATTGTCGATATCTCCACACTCAAAGTCAGGGTGAATGTTTCCGAAAAAGATGCTTTTATGCTTCACCCCGGCGATTCGGTTGAGATCACTACCGATGTTTACCCAGGCCTGAGTTTTTATGGCCATGTCGATAACATTGCCTCCCAGGCCGACGATGACCACACCTTCCCGGTCGAAATAAAGCTTCCCAATGGTTCACAAAACCCACTGAAAGGAGGTATGTTTGCCCGGGTCAATTTCACTTCCATCACCTCGAGGAATACCCTCGTTATTCCACGGGAGGCCTTGACCGGTAGTGTGCGAAATGCCCAGGTTTTCGTTGTCGCCGGGAACATAGCCAGGCTGCGCAATGTAACCATCGGACGTGAATCTGGACAGTTCCTGGAGGTACTGAACGGTCTTGAAGAAGGAGAACTGGTTGTTGTGAGCGGGCAAAATAACCTCGCTGACAATGTCAAGGTTGTAATTGTGAAATAGTGTCAATCGTAAAACATAGAAAATGTCCCTTACCGAATTAGCAATCAAGCGACCATCGTTTATCATCGTGATCTTCCTTGCGTTAGGATTGATAGCCGTTTTTGGTTATTTCCAGCTCGGATATGAATTGTTGCCGAAGATCGATGCTCCTTATGTTACGGTTCAGACCATATACCCGGGCGCCTCACCCGGAGAAGTTGAGAGCAATGTGACGCGGGTGATTGAAGATGCTTTATCAGGGATTGAAAAGGTCAAGAATATAACTTCTGTATCGTATGAAGGATTATCCATTGTCTTCCTTGAGTTCCATCGATCGGCCAAAATCAATTTTGCGGTACAGGATGTACAGAGAAAGGTGAACGAGATCATTTCCACCTTACCCAAAGATGCAAAGACGCCTTCTCTTCTGACATATTCGGCCAGCCAGATGCCGGTTCTGCGGCTTTCGCTTACGTCCAACCTGCCTTCCGCGAAGTTTTATACCCTGGTCGATGACCAGATAAAGCCAAGCTTGTCGCGGGTGCCGGGGGTCGGGAATATCAGCATCACCGGCGGACTGAAACGGGAGATCAGGATCAATGTAGATGCCCAGAAAGCCAGGGCCTATGGCTTGGCCATCAATCAGATTGCCAACTCCCTTTATACGGCAAATCTTGATTTTCCGACCGGAAAATTAATGGACCCCTCTCACCAGTTCGTGGTACGGGTTGCCGGGAAATTTACCTCACTCGAAGAAATGAACAACCTGGTGGTAGGTTATTCCGCCAGGGGAGGTGAAATCAGGCTTCGTGATGTTGCAGAGGTCCAGGACGGAACGGTTGACCCCACAATCATCAGCCGGTTTAATGGGATCAATGCCCTCGGGTTGGAGATACAGAAGCAAAACGATGCCAACATGGTACAGGTTTGCAGGCTTGTTCATCAGGAAATGGCCCTTCTGGAATCCGATTACAAGGATATCAAGCTTCATTTCGACATTGCCGACGATCAGAGTGTTTACACGATGGAAGCTGCCAATGCGGTGATGGAAGACCTCGGGTTGGCAATTCTGCTGGTTGCCTCGGTGATGTTCCTGTTCCTGCATTCATTCCGTACCTCCCTGATCGTCATGGTATCCATTCCATGTTCATTGACTTCCGCCTTCGTGGTGATGTGGATTTTCGGAATGAGCTTGAATCTCTTCACCCTGCTGGCCCTGTCGCTGGTTATCGGTATCCTGGTGGATGATTCTATCGTGGTGCTTGAAAACATATATCACCACCTCGAAAAGGGGGAAGATAAGATCAAAGCAGCCCTCAAGGGGAGAACTGAGATAGGTTTCGCTGCAGTTTCCATTACGTTTGTCGATATCGTGGTATTTGTTCCGCTGGCGCTTACCACGGGTCTTATTGGCGATATCGTACGTGGTTTTTCAATCATCATTCTGGTATCTACCCTGACAAGCTTACTGGTTTCATTTACAGTGACTCCAATTCTGGCCTCCCGTTTTGCCAGGCTTGAATCGTACAATTCCAATACCTTGCTTAACCGTTTCGGCAAGGTTTTCGAACGGGCTTTCAGTTATATTACCCGGATGTACACTGCATTGCTGGCCTGGAGCCTCCAGTGTCCCAATAAGGTGCTTTTCGTGGTAATGGCAGCGCTGTTAATCACCCTCATGATCCCGGTTGCCGGGCTTACAGGATTTGAATTTATGAAACAGACTGACCGCAGCCAGTTTTCAGTAGCACTGGAATATGCACCGGGGACAACACTCAGTAATAACAATCGCCAGACGCAACAAATCGAAAAACGGATCGCCTCATTGCCCGAGGTGACCAGCATCCTTACCAATGTTGGCAAAGGAGGTAACGGAGTGTCGAGCGATAATCAGGCTGAGGTTGTGGTTTCACTTTGTTCAAAAAAGCAGCGCTCCTTGTCGACGGCAGCGCTCGGACAGAAAGTAAAGCAGCTCACAGCCGATATCCCGGGGGTGAAGGTTTATATCAACCAGATCGATTTTACCGGGGGTACGAACGGCGCCCCGATCAGTGTGGAGATTACCGGGGTGAATTTCGACAGCATCATGAAGACAGCCGGTATCGTAGCCCGCAACCTTATTCTGACGCCGGGTGTGACTTACCTTAAATTCTCAGCCACCAAAGGGAACCCTGAGACAAGGGTGGAAATCGACCGCCAGAAAATGGCTGCACTGGGCCTTACCGTGACCGATGTCGGCTCCACGCTGCAGATTGCCCTCACCGGGAATAATGACTCTAAATACCGGGAGGGTTCAACCCAGTTTGATATCCGCGTTTCCCTCGATAAATTCGATCGGACCAACCCGGATAATATTGCACATCTTGCCTTTATCAACCCAAAGAAAGAGATCATCGAATTACAGCAATTTGCCACCATCTATCAATCTTCGGGACCAACCAAGTTGGAAAGAAAGAACCGCAACGCCATGACTACCGTGAGCGCTTATACCGATGGCACGCCCAGTGGTTCCATTGTCCAGGCCTTTGCTGCAAAAGCAGGAGCCTCAAAAGCCCAGGGAACAAGGATCAATTTCGGAGGGGACCAGGATGAGATGCTGACTTCCTTTCTCAGCCTTTTTGTTGCGCTTATTGCGGGCATCGTGTTTGTTTATTTTATCATGGTGATTCTGTATGATTCGTTTGCGGATCCTTTTATTGTCCTGTTCTCAATCCCGGTGGCGCTGATCGGCGCTATCCTCGCGCTCGCGCTGACCGGAAACACAATCAATGTATTTTCCATACTCGGGTTGATCATGATGATCGGACTGGTTTCGAAGAACGCCATTCTCATCGTTGACCGGGCCAATGAAAGACGCGCGGCCGGTGAAACGATCCGCGCGGCCCTGATCGATGCCGGGAAAATGCGCATCCGTCCTATTTTCATGACCACCTTTGCCATGATCTTCGGGATGCTGCCCATCGCCACCGCTTCCGGTGCAGGAGCAGAATGGAAAAACGGACTGGCCTGGGTCCTGATCGGAGGCCTGACCAGCTCCATGTTCCTTACGCTCCTTGTCGTGCCGATCGTTTACGAAAAAATGGCAACCTTCACAGAGAACCGAAAGAAACGGAATAAGGGCAAAGCCGGAACCAAACAACAGGGAGAGGCTGCAATTACGCTTGCCATCTTTCTTTTTGGCATATTCATGTTAACCGGCAATGGCGGTTCCCAGGCCCAGCAAGCCCTGTCATTTAATACCAGCAGGGTGACGGTTGCCGTTGTATATGATGGCCCCGCCAAAGTCAACCAGGATTTTCAGGCGTATATTGTTCAGGAGGTGAGAAGCCTCATGGCCGGCCAGGTTGATGTCGATTTTGCAGACCGCTCACAAACCACAGGAAACTGGACTGTAGAGAATGTTCAAACGATCAATTCGAATTTACTTGCCGATACCAGCGTGGATATCATCATCTCCATGGGAGTGTTGGCCTCCCAGGACCTGGCCGGGCGGAAAGTCCTGACGAAGCCGGTCATTGCCGGCATGGTCATCAATCATGAACTGCAAAAAATCCCCTGGCTGAAGGGGTGCAGCGGAGTTCCAAATCTCTCTTATATACAGATAAAAGCCTCCCTCGACGATGAATTGAGTGAACTGAAAAAAATCGTTCCTTTTAAAAATCTTGCCCTGGTCATCAGCCGCGATTTTTTCGAAGTTCTTAACCCGGAACATCACCCGGTCACCAATTTTGATACCATCGCAGGCGTAAAAATCAACCTCATTCTGGCCGATACTTCTGCGGATGCCCTGTTACAGTCGATCCCCCGTGATGCGGATGCTGTTTACCTGGATGCCATTTTCCGCATGTCATTTCCTGAATTGCTTCGTTTGGTTGATTCTCTGAACGCCAGGAAACTGCCAAGTTTCGGTTTCGATCAGACCCTGGTTGAGGATGGGGCGCTGGCTTCTGTTTATCCCCGCTTCACCGGACGGCTGTCAAAAAGGATCGCACTGAACATTCAGCAGATTTTGCTGGGGCAGAATGCCTCCACCTTGCCGGTAGAATTACTGTCGGGAAAAGGCTTTTTCCTTAACCTGGGCACCTTTGGGAAGCTGGGACTCAAAGTGATCTCCTGGGATCTGTTCACCGAAGCCACCATTGTTGATCTAAGAAAACAGGACACCTCCGTCAGGTTTATTTCACTTCCCGACCTGATCACCGTGGCGCTCGACAGCAACCAGGACCTGGTAGCCGGAAAATTCGATGTCATGGCCGGTTCCAAAGACATTAACATAGCACGGTCGGCGCTGCTTCCATACCTGAATATGAATGCCACAGGAACACTTAACGACCCGATGAATTACCAGCCTCCGAAATTGATTTCGGCCAATGCAAGCGGTTCCCAGATTCTCTATTCTGAGCCTTACTGGTCGGATGTAAAAGTTGCACAAACCCGGCAAATCGCCCGCGAAGAAGGACTGAATACGCAAAAACTGGATATCGGCAATCAGGTGGCACAGGCCTATCTCAATATTTTAGAGAACCGCAGTAATTTTTATCTTCTGATCAATAACCTGACGATTGCAAGGTCAAACCTGGAAGTATCGAAGATGAAAAAGGAAACGGGTTCCGCCGGCGAGGATGAGGTACTCAGATGGCAGATCGAAGTAGCCAAATCGAAGAGAAATGTAATTTCTTCCTACGCTTCCATTGCCCAGGGTTCCTATCAGTTGGTTCAACTGGTTCATGTGAAAGCGATGATTCCCTATGATCTGGAGGAGTTCAGACTCGAAAAGTCAGGACTTCTGATTGCCGATTCAGCCTTTTTTGGGATCCTTGATGATCCTATCCGGCTACAGAAACTGGGAAATTTCCTGGTAAAGGAAGGCATTGATAATTCTCCGGTTTTACGTCAGTACAAGTACCAGATCGAGGCTCAGGAACGTGTTTCCAGATCCAACAGCATTTCAAGGTTCATCCCCACTGCCACGGCCTACGGCAACTATAATAACCTCTTATATCAGTCACCGTATGAATTGCCAGGGGGAATAACGGCTAACAATCCCTATTATTCATGGTCGGTAGGGGCAAAAATAGAGATCCCCTTGTTTACCGGGTTAAAAAACAATGCTATCGCCCAGAAATCCCGATTGTCGCTGGCCCGGTTGAAAAGCGAACAGCAATCCGGCATCGACAAACTGGAGTCTTCCATCCTTTCCAACCTTTCGGCCTTGATGGCGGCCCATTATGATTATAAACAAATGAAACTTGCGGAATCAGCAGCGGCGCAAAATTTCGAAATTGTAAACAATCAGTACCTGCTCGGAAAGAAAAACATTCTTGATGTGCTCGACGCCCAGCAGCAAAACCTGAGCACCAGCATGGCGGTGAACACCTCCTTCATTGCCTTCATTAAAAACTATTTCAACCTGCAACAATCCCTGGGCAGGCTGGATTACAGGATGACTGAAGGAGAAAAATCAGATTTCAGGAAACGCCTTGAAGCATTTATGCAAGGGGATGCGGTGGATCATTGAAAATGGCAAGGAGGGGGGGGGCATTGCAGGAATGCAGGAATGCACGATCGCAGATCATTTATCTCCTATCGCTACTCACCAGCGCTCCAGCGCTCCAACTCACCAGTTTCATCAGGCCGGCATCGTGGGTAAGCGATTTGTCCTTGCCCAGCCCCGAAATGACCGACATTCTGCTCATGGCATCCCGCATCTGGCTGGCATAAAGTTTATTTTCAGGAAATGACTGAACGGCCGGGGTATTCCTGGTTTCGGGATTCCGGTTTTCTGCCTGCACCTTCCCCGGTTTGTTTCCTTCCGGTTTCTCCATCCAGACAGTATCTTTAAGCAAAACGGGCTTATCAACATATACCGTGTCGGCAATGGCCACCTGCCTGGCCATACGGTAGTTCTGCAGGAAAAGATAAAACACAAAGAAAAGAAGAACCGATGCCGCAAGGCCGGCCTGGTAAAACGGGATACGGTAGCTGAGGAAACGTGATAGCATTCCGGGAACAGTGGAGGACGGAGAGATCCCGGCAGAACTGAATGTTTGCATCAGCCTGTCTTTTACCAGGGGATCAGGAGTAAGCGGGTGTTCCCGGCTGTCTCTTCCTGGCTGCACAACCCTGACAGATTCCCTGAAACGGGTGTAATCTTCTTCCGTAATGAATTGTAAAACCAGGCCTCTCTCCCGTTCTGACAATGCTGCAAACGTTTTCTGCTCAAGCATGCGGTCGAACCCAGGCAGGGCATCAAAAATATTCTCTTCCATGACTTAATTGATGAGTGGGTTAAACACTTTCAGTTGTACCGAGAGGGCTTTCAGGGTATAGAAAAGCCTTGATTTGACCGTTCCCTCGGGACAGCCCATCAGTTCGGCGATTTCGCTTATGGAGAGCTCTTCCCGGAAACGAAGCAGAAATACCTCCCGGTGGGTTTCATCAAGCAGTCTGAGCTTTGCTGTAAGTTCCTTTTCGAACAGTTTCATATCCATCTTCTCTGAACCTTCAAACCTCCCGGATATTTCCGGAAAAGCCGAAAGCCTGTAATCCTCACGTACCCGGAGGCTACGGTATTCATTCTTGCACATGTTCATGGCAATAGAATAAAGCCAGGGCCTGAAGGCCTTCCCCGGTGTATATTTTTCGGGATTATTAAGGAGTTTAAGAAAAAGGTCATGCAGGAAATCCTGGGATTTGGCTTCATCCTGCCCCAGCCTGCGAAAAAAGAAATTCACCATCTCCCCGGCATAGCGGTCGTAAAGAACGCTGAATGCTTCACGCTCCTTTTTCCGGAGGCGAAGCATCAGCTCCTCATCACGCTGCATCTGGTACCTTTTAAGGAAACGGCTCATCCGCCCTTTATTCACAGTCATTGTACTCTTTTACCTCCTCCGCTCTGCCGGCTTTAGCGGAAATCGTGGCAATCAGTTGCCTCACTACGGCCAGCTTTTCACCCTCTCCGGATAAGCGGTAATGGCTGCACAGCTTGACCAGGGAGGGCAGGTAGCCGGTATTCATCTGGGCAACCACTGCAGCTGAAGGATCAAACGCGAAATTCACCTTCAGGTAGTCGAGCAGGTAGTCGTTTTCGAAATGACGACGGATCACCCCGAGGTTGTCAAACTCCTTTTTCTGATAACGCATGGCCAGTCCCGAAAGGTATAAATTTTTCTGTATCTCTGCATCGAGATAATACCGGGTATCGGTAGTGAGGGCAAGATATACCGGGCGTTTTGCCTTTTCAAGGACTTGTGTAAGGATGACTTTCCTCAGGGCAGAGAGTGAATCCCCGTCCCTGTAATTCTCAGCATTGAACTGAATTTCGGGGATCTGCAACGCTTCGAAGATCTTTTTCCGGTAATCCTCCTTTGTCAGCAGTGGGATGTTGAGCACAGCCACACCTGGCTTCAGCCCAAGTACATCCTGCAACATCCACAAGGGGTAGGTGTCGTTATCGCCGGCGGTGAGGATGATGGCATCATCGTCGAGGGTTTGCAGTACATTGTAGTTGTAGTTCAGGATCCCCGCGGCAATGTCGTTGCTCAGGAACCATTGTTTATTGAACTCCCGGCGCTTTTCACCATTCCTTTTCACCTCGTACCAGAGTACCATTTCGCCGAGGATCTCTGCCCGTCCGCCACCCAGTTCATAGGCCCTGAGAAGGTCCTTTTCGCAATCCGGATAGTCGATGGAATTGTTGTATAATTTGATATAAATCGATTCATAGGTGCCCGGTACTGCCTTTCCGGCCATTTCGACGATATCGGAAAGGTTCTTGAAATACTCACCCCGGGCTGCCTCCCAGCGGCTCCGGTCGGTAATGCGGGCCATGCGGTTAGCGGTATAGTAATAGATCCAGCCTGGACCGTTTTTCGGGGCCTTGTCAAGAACCGACTTCCAGGCCTTTGCCTGCGCCTGGTACCATTCAAACGGATGCACCTCCTTTACGATGGAGTAAACCTTTTCAGGCTGCTGGGCTGGCAGGTTTCCTGTAACAAAGATCGCCGCAACGAACATGAGGGCTGATAGGATTTGTTTTTTCATCATGATCAGGATTTTTATTGATTTGTTATAACAGGAATACACCCCAATCATGAAAAGGTTCAAAAGGATATTTTATTCGGAAGAAGGGTATGAAGGAATGCAAGCAATGCAGAAATGCAGATCGCGGATCGATTATCGATTTTAAATCCGACCGGCTCCCGGGGGTTGTTTTTCTTTTCAATCAGCTGACTGATGGTTTCGAAGATCAACCGGATGTTTTCATCATGAACCCCAAGAATTTTCTCCAGTTCTTCGATCTTCATCGCAAGTTCCCTATGGGTTTCGAGAAATTTCCTGAGTTGTACAAAAGTCCGCATAATAGAAATATTGACCTTAATGGCCTCAGGTGAATTCAGAATCCCTGACAACATCGCAATCCCTTGCTCTGTGAATGCATATGGCAGGAACTTCGAATGTTCACCTTTCTCTAAGGTGCCAAAATGGCACCTTAGAGACTGATATTCCGCTCTTGTCAATTCGAACATAAAATCAGCAGGAAATCTTTGAATATTTCTTTTTACTGCTCGTTTAAGAAATTTCACCTCGACATGATAAAGCTTTGACAGAACATTATCAAGAATAACTTTTTCTCCCCGAATCAAAAATATTTACCCGGCAATATCCTCTTGCCTGACTTCAATTTCATTTTTCATATACTTTTCTTTCTGCTTAATCCGGGAAACAGGAGAAAGGTAATATCCTTGTTGAAAACAATGCACGAATGCAAATAATGCAGGAATGCAAAACAATGCAGGAATGCGGATCACAGATCACGGATTGCTTATCGATAATCGATTTTAAATCCGACCGGCTCCCGGGGGTTGTTTTTCTTTTCAATCAGCAGCCGGAACCCCGGCCGGTTAAGTGTACAGGGTGACAGTTTCCCTCAGGTATTTCTCTGCTTCCAGGGCGTCAAGATTGAATAATCCGTGGTTGAATCAGCGGGGGTGCTGTCTTTTTTGCAGGCATGGATAAAAATAAGCGCAAATCCCATAACAATAAATGGGAAAAACCAGGATTTGATGTTTGAAATATTGCTATTCCATGGGATTTTAAATGCTTGACTTTCAGGGATGAAATCCCTATCTTTGATACGTTAATATGCTACAATTGTGAAACGATTTTTAGTTCTTGCCGGACTGATGGCCGTTTGCGGTTTGGTCCGGGCCCAGTGGATCCAGACGACGGGACCCACCGGGGGTGTTGTAAAGAACCTGACGGTACTGGGTTCTACGGTTTTTGCGGCCACGGAGTACAGTGGCGTTTTCTACTCCAATGATTACGGAAACAACTGGACACGCACTGTATATGGAACGAATAACGGTTTGCCTGTTTACAGTTTCGCGGTGGCAGGCACCGTTATTTACGGATGCGGATACAATGAACTTTTTATATCGCCGGATCAAGGTTACAGCTGGGAAACGATTCAAATACCCCAGGGTAGCGGGGGAGCTATCGCGATCTACAGTTCGGACATTTATATTGGGGGCGAAGGTGTGAAAGGGGTTTTCCGTTGCAGTATTGGAGATACAAGTTGGGTTTCGGAGGGATTACAGGGTATATCCATCAACAGTTTGTCAACTGGTGCAGGAGCAATCTGGGCAGGGACCAACGACGGGGTTTGGCGCTCACAGGGAGGGGTATGGGCCAGGGTTTTGGGGGGAACTGGTTTCGACTGCATGGCGTTTTCAGGTACCACTATTTTTGCCGGCAGCCATAACGATGGGGTGTTTGCTTCAGAAAATAACGGAGTCACCTGGACGCTGGTGGAATCAGGTGCGCGTACAGCTCCCAACACCCTGCTGATTGCTGGAAATGAAATATATGCCGGCTGCTGGAATGGAATATACAAATCAAGTCTTTCAGGGAATATTAACTGGACCCAGGTTTGCAACGGACTGGATTTTTACCGGGTGTATTCTCTGGCCTATGCCGGGAATATTATTTTTGCAGGGGTCTGCGGAGGGGTTTATGTTTCCAGGGACGGAGGAGGCAGTTGGTCGCGACGCAATTCCGGTTTGATCGGTACAAATTGTCTACTCAGGTCCAGAGATGGGCGGATGATCGCCAGGGCCAATCCAAACGGCTTCTGGTACACAACCAACAAGGGTGATGACTGGACGGAAATCAGCAATGGGCTTAACCGCTATGATCATGTTTTACTTGAACTTCACGACTTGACTTTTGGAGGATCTACCTATTACGCCGGGACCGAAGCGGGCGTTTACCATTCGGTCGATCAGGGGAGTAACTGGATCTGCGATACGGCTGGTTTGACGAGTGGATATGTTTACGCGCTTGCTGTAGCAGGATCCACTCTTTTTGCAGGCACGGCCAATGGTGTGTTCCGCGCAGATAAGAATGTTTTGCACTTTTCGCCTTTCACCGAGGGGATGCCATCCGAGAACATTAATGTATTACTTACCGTTGCAGATACCGATATCTGGGTGGGGACTTGTGGCAATGGAATATTCCATCGTGGCATCAGCGGGGCCGAACCATGGAAGGCGATCAACAACGGGATCGGGGACCTTTGCGTCAATACAATTGCAGGGGATCCTTCATGCATGTTCACGGGGACCCACGATGGATTTTACCGTTCTTATAACCAGGGAGCAAGCTGGGAAAAAATTGAAAATCCCTGGTTTGGCCGTGTGAGCGGTATTGCCGTGAAAGGTGATACGGTAATTGTTATGAGTGATTTCGGGATCTGGTATTCAAAAACCCGGGGCAGCAGTTTTTCGGATATCACCAGCCTGTATTTCTTCGGGGGACCCTCTATCCTGATTGGCGACCAGGAGGTGTTTGTCGGGACCACCGATGTTGGCGTATGGAAACGTGCCTGGTCAGATATTCACACTTTTCACCTTACGGTCGATTCGGTTGTGCTGAATCCCACGATCGGCAGCCGCGACAGCCTGTATATTGAATGTGATACAAACTGGTCCGTTCAGGGATATATGCCCGAATTCCTCAGTGCAAACCGCCTTACGGGCAAAGGAGATGGTTATGTGGTATTTACCGCCCTTCAATCCAATACCAATGATTATGAACTCGTCAATGCCTTTGAGCTGCATTCTGCAACAGGGCAGGTTACCGGCTTTTCAGTTCATCAGCTGGGGAAAAGCTACGGCTTTCCCGGGATGACCCTTGCCGGGCTTACCGTTTATCCCAATCCATCCCAGGGCGAAATCAATATTACCGCTCAAAGTCCGCTGAGATCAATAGATGTTTATACTGCACAAGGCATCCTGGTGAGGGAAATTCAGTGGTCCGGGAGTGCAACACATACCAGCTTATGTTTGCCAGGGAGAGGAATTTATTTCGTCAGGGTTATCACCGTAGGAGGAAAAGCGGTTGTGAAAGTCGTGCGGATATAATGGGCGAAAGAACCATTACGTTTCTTTAAAATCTCAAAAGAAGAGGAACCACGTATTGTAAAAATTTCACAACCAATATAAATGATTATTTTAACCATATAACCATTGATGTTGTACAACAAATTACCTTTATATGTTTTTTACTGAACGCTGCAATCTGAACAATAACCTTAATCAAGGGTCCTATGAAAAAGAAAAACATGTTTTGGATCTTTCCAATATCCATTCTGGCATCCATCTTCCTGCTGACAACGGGCTGTGAAAAGAAATCAACCGACAACCCAAACAATGTCGACACTACGCACACTGACACTTCAAATCTCATTATCCCGGCCGGATGGAGCAAGGTAGGCGATTTGAAAGCCAATAACATGATATGGTCCGTTACTTCGGATGTTTCAGGCAATATTTATGCTGCCGGATATTTCACAAATACTGCCGGATATCATTATGTTGCCAAATGGAACGGAACGGTCTGGGCTGATATAGGGATAAATGCAAACAGCAGTATTTATGCCCTTACTACCGACGTTTCCGGAAATGTTTATGCCGTAGGGGAATTTACCAACGGCGCCACTCCGGCCGGTGGCGACCAATATGTTGCAAAATGGAATGGAAGTTCATGGAACGATATCGGTCAATCCCATAGCGGCCTGCTTCTTGCTGCTGATGTAAATGGGAATGTATATAACGGCCCTTCAAAATGGAACGGAAGTACGTGGACCCAATTCGCCGCAATGTATCCGGAAGTGTACGGCACCATTCAGGCATTGGCGACTACCTCTTCCGGGGATTTTCAATATGCCGGAGGAAGCTTTGCCCATGCAAACGGATACCGATATGTTGTTAAATGGAATGGTTCCATCTGGACAGAAATCGGATCGTTAAATGCCAATGCCAATATTGAGGCCCTCGCAGTAGATAATCAGGGCAATGTATATGCTGCCGGCAACTTTACCAATGGCAATCTGCCGACCACAGGCCATTATTATGTTGCCAAATGGAACGGAACAAGCTGGAGTGAACTGGGCAACCTGAATGCAAATGGCGACATATACTATCTTGCGGTCGATAATGTTCACGGTTATGTCTATGCTTCGGGGTATTTTCGCAATGCAGCTGGGAAAGCTTATGTAGCCAAATGGGATGGAACTTCATGGAGCGACCTGGGAGATATGGCCCTTTCTCCCACGCCCATTCATGTTGATGCTTCAGGCAAACTGTATTCGGTTGTGTCAGCCACCAATGGGAAGAACTTTTGTGTGGTGGTGCACAACTAATTCTACCATCCGCAGCCGTCCCGGAATACCCTGATCAGAATTTTTTCAGGGCGTATTTCGACCTGATCTCGTCTTCCCTGCTTTTATCACTGACGTAAATAACGGTACGGCCATCGTCGAGTATGATGGGATACTTGCCTAAAAGTGAACCTGTTGCTGTTTTTTGCTTCGGGACCCTCCTCAGATGGTTAGAAACGCTCAACCTGTTATCATGAATTTCGTTGGTTGAATGATGCTCCATTGCTTTCATTATAATTTATTTATTGATGGTGAATGGCGCGTGTTTTATACGCTTTCTACTATCAAACAACCATTTCAAGGAAATATTCTCCTGAATCCTTATTCTTAACAAAACTTTAACACCCGGCAGGACCTTAGATTAGTTTGTGAAAGACAGAGGTGCCCCATGGGAGGCCTATTGGAAAACAGATATAAAAATTCTTCAGGTGTTTTTGATCCAGGCTGGCGAATCGTTTTCATATTTCTTTTTCAATTCATCGGGTAAATCCTTGTATTTTCCGACGAATTTCCGGCATAAAGACGAGCCGCAACGGCATTGAAGAACCTCGCGACAAGCCGCGAGGATTCTTCGATCCCATAGGAATTTATATTCTTGCCCGCTAACCCGCCGCAAGCGGGGAATGCGCTCGCGGGGATTCAGGCACCCAGTCGTCGGCCATAATCATGATCCTTTTCTGCCTGAATTACTGGAAAAGCGTAACGCAATCACCTGCGAACTGTTCTGATTCAAGTGCGTCAAGAATGAATTTTGCCACCGCCTTTCTGCTGATGCCGCCACCCAAGGGTTTCCCCATGGTCGTTTTGTACCCATCCGAGTCTTTGTCGTTGAGCAACACGGGCCTCACGATCGTCCAGTCCAAAGCAGATTTCCGGATAAGCTGTTCCTGCCTTTCGTGATCTTCATAAGCCTTCCAGATATTGCTGTATCTGATGAGCAATCTTGCGATCAGGTACATGTCGTTCCACGAATCCCCGACCCCTGAAGCACTGATGGTTATAATCCGCTTGACCCCGTTTTTTTCCATGGCCGGTATCACTGCCATCACCGAATCAGAAATCAGTGTCAGGGGTGAAATTACCTTTGCAAACGGATTATCGGAAGTTCGATTGATATTCAGGGAAACGACAACGGCATCCATCCCCTGAAGTGATTCGGTGAGCAACTGGCCGTCAGTCGGTAATCCTTCAACGTAATGAACCCCCGGGATGGCTGCGGCCGGCTTGTTGCGGATAAGTGCCGTAAGCTGGTGGTTCTTTGCGGCAGCAAGCCGGGTAAATATACCACCGGTTCTGCCGCTTGCTCCTAAGATAAAAATTTTCATCGGGTTTGATTTTTGGGTTTGCACTTCATGTATGCCTTGGTCTCTGCCATGATTTCCCAACATCCAGAATGATTGACTTTCTCCTTTGACAATTTTCTTGGTTGATGCCCGTCTTCCAGAATTAAAATGCCATCCCTTTTAGTGATGCGGTAAAGCTCTTTCAGGAAAGGGGCCGTATCTTTCACCATATGGAACATATCCAGGGCATAAATCAGGTCGGCCGTATGAGGTGGAAGGCTGACCGACGTTCCATCCGTCGGGACCGGATGGACATTGTTCAGGTTGTACTTAACAGCAATCTCGCCGGCTGCTTTTATTGCAAGCGGGTGAATATCCACTGCATAGACCATTCCCTGATCCCCGACGCGTTCTGAGGCTTGTCTGAGATACCGGCCGGTTCCACAGCCCCAATCAACAACGGTTTGTCCTTTCCGGATATTGAAAGCATCGAGCCGGTGATCCGGTGATTTCAGTAAATCCCCGGCTTTGAACATGAAAGCCATCATTTTAAACGCCCATCCCGGCATTTTATCCATTTCGTTTCCAAACATCATTTTTTTCATTTTCTATCGGTGGTTGGGTTATCAAAGTTAATAAATATTAAAATATTTTCCTGAAATGAAAGAAGCCCTACCAAGGAGTGGCTTCAACGAGAGGGATAAAACTGCTGCCAGGATGGTAGTGGTTGCTTTGATTGATGAAGCAAAGCTATCATGAGCGGGCCGGGTGGGATAGGCTTTATCGGCTGAACAAAGAGAAATCCCGGCGAAAACAGCTTGTGCCCCGATAAAAATGAAATCTTCCTGCGTTTTTCTCCCTGATCAGCAAACAATCCCTTAAAAGCTGAACGGGAAAGGCAAAAAATCTTACTTTTACACCCTAAAAAAACGCAATGGAACACAAACTACCCAACCTCCCGCTCTCCCAAAGAAAAGCCGATTATTTCTTTATCCTCTTCTTCTCTGTTTTTGTATTTACCTCCATCGTGTCGGATGCCATTACGGGGCTGGCGATTCCGCTGAGTCCCGACCATCCCAATTTCTGGGTAAGGGGAAATTACTGGTATGCCTACCACTGCGATCCGCTTATCCTTACACCACCGGTGTGGATGCAATTTGTTGCAGGGCTTTCAGGATTTGTTTACGGGCCTTTCTACCTTCTGCTGATCTATGCCCTGATCAAAGGAAAAAACTGGATACGCTTGCCGGCAGTCATGTATGTAACCTCCATCACGGTGCTTACCGGCATTGTCGTTTTCGGTGTTGAATTTTTCGGGGAACCCCAATGGCAATGCCAGGATCCCTTCAAATTCCTTGCTTTTAATCTTCCTTACGTGATCGTCCCTTTGATTTTACTGTTGAGAATGCGTAAGCCGATGCCTTTCACCAGGAAATGGTAAATGTTTTTTATGGCCGGCGATCAATTTCCGGCATGTAATTTCCTTCCTTTTGTTTCCGGGAAAGTCCAGATCCAGATACCCGTGAGCAATGCAAAGAAAGCCGCCAGGGAAATTCCTCCGCCCAAACCGTAACGCACCGCTATGATTGAAATAATCACCGGAGTAAGGAACTGTATCCCCCTGGCCAGATTGAAAGCCGAACCCATGGCTGTATTGCGGACGGAAGTCGGAAAAAGTTCGGAAAACAAAGAGCCAAATCCCCCAAACATACCGGTTCCAAAGCCGACCAGGAACATAAAGGCAAGGATGATCGTTGGATACATCGCGATACTGTCCCAGAAGATCGTCACCATGACCAGTCCCAGGGCCATCACAACCGAATAAAAGCTATAGGCCGGCCGTCGCCCCACCCGGTCGGCTAAAAACCCGAACACGAGATAACCCAGAAATCCCCCTGTTTGCGTGACCAGTATCCATAAAGCGGATTTGGTAAGCGTCAGGTTCCGCTCAACATGCAGGTAGCTTGGCATCCAGGAATAAGTCAGCCAATAGGCCGACATGTCGAAGATCGCCAGTACCAGTCCCAGGATAAAATATTTGCGGTTCTCTTTCGAAAAAAGCAGGAGAAACTGCTGAAGTGTTTCAGATCCATGGCAGAAAAATGTCTTTTGAACGGACTTTCCGGTTTGTTTCCCGAAAAGCCAGAGGTCGGATTCGGGCAGGCGTTTACGTATATAGATAACGAGAACGGCAGGGATCAGGGATATAAAGAAGCAGGCCCTCCATCCGATCACAGGCATGAGCATTCCTCCGACCACAGAAGCAAGGGCTATTCCCAGGGGAGCTCCGGTTTGCATCATGGCACAATACCGTCCGCGCACTTTTGCGGGGAATGTCTCCCCGATGTAAGTTTGTCCTGTTCCCCATTCTCCTCCGACACCCAATCCGGTGAGAATCCTGAAAATCATAAAGAGCCAGAAACTTCCGGCAATACCCGATAAAAAAGCTCCGGCGGAATAAGTTATGATGGTCCATTGTAAAACGGGTTTCCGTCCGTAACGGTCTGACAGTATCCCGAAGATCACCCCTCCTATCGCCGTAGCGGCCAGGGAGGCTCCGATCAGATAAGATATCTGGAGGTTGGTGAAATGGTATTCTGCGGCAATGGGGATCAATAAAAAAGTGAAGAGGATCAGGTCGTAAAAATCGAAGACCCATCCTGCCCAGCACATCCCTAAAATCCGGAGGTGAAGCGTGGTGACTTTTTCCGACTCGTTCAGGAACTTTGGAGCAGAGCCGGGGCTCTGCGGCATGACAGATTCGTTCATAGGACTCAGAATTTACTCCAGAACACAAAGGATTTCCTTTTCCTTTTTAACCTGCCCGACAAGCTTCCACTTAATTTCAGCTTTCCCGTCCAGGGATAGCAACAGATTGTCATTTTCCACTCGGATGGTTTGTTCGGGCACAAACAATTCAACCGTTTTTACAAACCATATCTGACCCGCAACACCTGATACCGCCTGCATGTTCACCAGGTTTAAAAAATTATCGCCTTTGCCTAATTTTAACAAGGTGGTTTGGAGTATGGCGCTGTCGTTGATGGCTTCTGCATGCATGGGATCAAAACCTCTGAATTCCGGGTATTCCCTGAATGAAAGAACCAGTTTTATCCCTTGCTGGTTGTGAAAGGCTTCAAAGTTCAAAGCATGTTTTTGCTTTTCAATACCTGTGAAATATTTTGCCTTTGCCAGGTCATCTTTCCGGATGGGCAGGACCGTTTCCTTTGCGGGAAATTTTTCGAGGAAATAGTCGTACAGAAAAAGACCCGAAGCGTAATATTCCGATTGCCAGTTTTTCACATATTTGGATAAAATAAGACATTGCATCATCCCGGTCAGCAGGCATTTTTCCCTAAGTTTATTCCGGCTGTAACAGGCTTCGGTCAGGGCAAAGAAATAGCGGTGGTGAATGTATTCCCGTTCGATTCGATTGGAATCGAAGGGCTTTAAGTAACTGTATTCACAAAACATGGCCGGTCCTTCTGCCGATTCGGCGCCTTTCTCATAATTCAGGTATTTTGCGTCAATCAGGGCTTCTCTTATTTTCCGGCAGGTATAAAAGAGATCCAGGTTGTGCTGAAAGGTTTCCGGCTTGCCTTCCCACATTTCAAGCAGCTGCATGTCTTCAAAATGCTTCAGGTCGAAATTGTTTTCGTCCTCCGGATAGGTCAGCAGATCGGCCGGATTGTCAAACGGCAGATTCCTGACTTCCTCCCGCTGATACACATGATGAAGTTCGTGAAACAGTTCAGCATAAAACTGGTTCAATGAAGTATAACGCTGCTGTACATAGTCATTGTGAGCGGTCAATACCCCGTTTATCAGGGATTGTGTCGCGCCGAATAATCTTTCCTCCTGCTGGTTTAATAAATAAATGCCATCCTGCAACAAAGTTGCATTGGAAGGCGGATCGGGATGATTCATCAGAAAAGCCGGCCCACCCGACCTGAAGACACAAACCGGGCCGGGATGCATTCCCGGCCATACGCGGTCGATGACATTCCCGATGTTTTTAGAAAAATCCGGGAGAGAATTTAAAAAAACACTGTCGACGGGTTCAAACTGCCGGGCGCTTATCCAGCCCGGAACGGCCATCAGTAAAAATGAGACAAGCAGAATACGTTTCATAAATTCATGCTGCATTGGTGAAATTCATCCTCAAATGTTGTCTTACAAAGTCCGCAATTTCATTCATCGCTTCCGTAGCTTCCGGGAACATGGGAGCCAGTAAGGGATAACAATGCAACATCCCGATTCCTTTTCTGAACGTAACATCTACGCCGGCATTTTTTGCTTTAAGGAAGAACTGTTCTCCGTCGTCAAATAATTCGTCATCCACGCCCGAATTTATCAGAAGCGGGGGAAGGCCTTTTAAATCGCCGAACAAGGGTGAAATCAGCGGCAGGTCGGGCCGGTTGTTCCCTGCATAATACTTACTGAACACAAACCATGAATTCAGGGGGGCCGGCGAAACTTGATTCTTTGTTTTATAAGAATCGCCTGAACAGGTCAGGTCGGTCCAGGGTGAAATGGCAACGGCAGCCGCGGGCATCTCAATATAAAGGTCCTTTAAGGCAAGCAGCAGGGCGAGGCATAATCCGCCTCCCGCCGATTCACCTGCGACCACGATGTCAGCAGCTTTATATCCTGAAGCAAGCATCCGGCGGTAAATTTTCACCGAATCGTCCAGGGCTGCCGGGAAAGGATATTCCGGCGCCAGGCGGTATTCATAGATCAGGGTTGCAACGCCCGTATTCCGGGCAAATTTTGAAACAAATCCCCTGTGGTCGCTGCAGGAGCCTGAAACATACCCTCCTCCGTGAACATAAAGAATCACTTTCTCCTGATTTGCTCCCCGGGGGATCAACCATTCCGATTTCATCCCCTCCATGAATTGGGCTTTCACAACCACCCCTTCAGGAACTTTCGCGTACTTTCCTGCTCCTTTTTCACAACGTTCCCTGAACCCGGCCATGGAAGTGTCAAAATCAAAAGTTTCCTTTTTCCATTGGCCTCTCAGCAGATGCGAGTTCCTTATCAGGCAATTAAATATCCTGCTTTTAAAACCTGCCATCTTTTTTTTCTGAAAATTATCATTTTTTTGAACAGCTTTTTACAGATTTGTGTTTTTTTCCCGGCATTGAACCAAAACAACTTAAATACCTTATCTTTATAACCGGGATATTTCCGAAAGAGGCAACGGCCAGAGAAAATTTGAGGTTATCTGCCCGGAAAAAATATACGCTGCCTATGGCAATACAATGGTTGCAGTTAAAAGAGGAGGAGGATGAATACCCGGAAAATTATTAACAGCCTGCTGTTTTCAATGGGTCTTTTTCTTTTCTTCACGGCCTGCAGGAAGGAAAACACGCCCATCCGCATTGGCTCGAATTTATGGCCGGGCTATGATTTTCTATACCTAGCCAGGGAAAAAGGATTTTTCGAAGAAGCGGGCGTGAAGGTTCAGCTTTTCGATTTTGTTTCCCTGAGCGATGCGAGAAGGGCATTTGAGCGTGGCCGGATCGATGTTATTGCCGCCACCATCGTGGAAATGCTGATCATTAACAACAATTCCCGGAAATCACCCCAGATATTTTATGTGGCAGACTTTTCAAACGGGGCCGATGTGATACTGGGAAGGAAACCTTTACGCACGATTTCCGATCTCAGGGGCAAAAAAGTGGGGGCTGAACCCGCTTCACTGGACATGCTTACCATCAACCTGGCACTGAAACAAAACCGGATGAAATTATCGGATATTACTTTGTTGCCCATGGCCCAGAATGGAATGGAAGACAATTTCGATAATTTCCTGGTTGACGCCTTATGCACATTCCCGCCCACTTCTGTGAGGATTATTGCCAAAGGAAATGCCAACGTACTGTTCAGCAGCGCCCAAATTCCCGGTTATATTGTGGATGCATTGATATCAGACAAGCACTTCATTGACTCGCGCACCGATGAGCTGGCCGTGGTCATCCGCTGTTTCGATCGTGCAGTACAATTTACCAGAGACCATCCGGACGAAGCGCTGCCCATCATAGCTGAACATGAACAAATCTCGGTTAAAGAATTACGGGACGCCTATGACGGAATCGCCGTGGAAGCCCTGAAGGACCAGGATAAATACTTTAAAGATCACGGGCAGTTGACAAAGGCGGCGGAAGTAGCACTGGAGATTCTGAAAGAAACCGGCTCCATTCAAAAAAATATCCGGGTTCAGAACGTGATCAATCCGGGTCCGGTGAATCGCGCTTTATCTAAAACCGGGGTAAAATGATCAAACCAACCCGATTTTCCATTGAATTATCCCTGAGATTAAAAATACTGATCCCCCTTGTTTCTATTTCTTTTTTCAGCTTTATCCTGACTTTCCTGTTTTTTCATTTGTATCTTGTGAACCGATTTGAAGATGAAATTGATAAGCGTGTAGCCACCATCGCCAATACCATCATTTATTCCTGTGATGCATACTCCGACGCGGTGCAGATCCAGCGCCTTGTGACAACCCTTCAGCTTGAACCGGATGTTACCCGGATCATTGCGGTAAGCGGAAATCCACCCAGGGTATTTGCCTCTTCACGCATACAATGGGTTGATAAAGATATTTCTGCTTTGAAGGATCTTCCTGAGAGGGCGTTTTTCCGGGCTGCCGCGGCCTCTTCGAAAATGTCACTCTTCGAAAAGCGAACGGCCAGCTCGTTCATTTATATTGCTTCCCTGAAATTTTCAACCAAGGACACCGACGGAATCCTGGCTGAAAACGGGGCTGTTTTCGTTGAGCTCAACACGGAGGCTTCGCATAAGGAATTATCGCTGGTGGTTTTAATGATGACCCTGGGTTTATTGTTTTCAACCACCCTGGTGGCTTTTATCCTTTTTTACATCATCCGGCGCATGATCCTGAGTCCGTCCGATGCCATGATCAATACCATGACGGCCCGGGCAAACGGAGATACAAACGTGCGTGTTCCGGTGTTTTCCAACAATAAAAAGGATAAAATCGTGGCAATTTCCCTTTCCTTAAATGAGATGCTTGACGAACTCGAACTGGAATCGAGCAGGAGAAGCCGTGTGGAGCAACAGATCCGGGATTCGGAGGTTAAACTGAGGGAATTGAATTCAAACAAGAATACTTTCTTTTCCATTATTGCCCACGATTTAAAAAGCCCCTTCAATTCCATACTGGGTTTTTCCAGATTACTGCAGGACGAGTTCCATGCTTATACGCCCGAAGAGCAATACCGTTTCATCCGTAGGATCAATGAAGGACTGAACAACGTTTATAAACTGCTTGAGAATTTACTGGAATGGTCGAGGTTACAACTGGGGCGCAGTGAATTCAATCCGGAAGAAATGGATATCGGGTTGTTGATTTTTGAGATGGTTCATGCGCAAAAATTAAGTTTTGAAAAGAAAGCGCAAACGGTCAAAATTGAAATTCCCGACAACACCCTGGTTCATGCTGATAAGAATATGATTCAAACCACATTGCGAAACCTTATTTCAAATGCGGTTAAATTTTCGGGCGAAAATAAAACCATACGGATCAGCGCGGTTTCTCCCGCATCCTCCGACAGGGTGCCCCGGGGTTTCACCGGAATTGCCGTGAGCGATGAAGGGGTTGGGATCAATAAAGAAAACCTTGAGCTGCTTTTCCGTATTGATTCAGGTTTCCATCGTCAGGGAACAGCCAGGGAAACCGGCACGGGGCTTGGACTGATTCTCTGCAAGGAATTTGTTGAAAAGCACGGAGGAAAGATCTGGGCGGAAAGTGAAGAAGGAAAAGGCAGCACTTTTACTTTCACGGTTCCTTCGGCCTTTTCCTGAGCCGGTAATCAGGGATGAAATCGGATTTGGCCGGAAGTGTCAATTTCTTTCAGAAAATCACGTTTCTTCAGCGATTCACGACAACGCATGATCTCCCGCCGGGCTTTGCCGGATTGCCCGCTCAGAAAATAGATGGCGCCCAGGTTGAAACGGGCATCGTCAAAAAATGGGTCTATCCCCAGCGCCTCTTTCAAGGTGTGAATCGCTTTCCCGGTATTTCCCTGGCGGAACAGGGTCGCGCCGTAATCATTGAGAACCCTCACTTCATACGGGGTCATTTTCATGGCTCTTCCAAAACATTTCCCGGCCCTTTCATAGTCGCCGAGACGGAAACAGGCCACTCCTTCGAACCAGGATAGTGGAAGTGCGTTTGGGGTGATGTGATAAAAAGCGTTTTCAGCCTCGCGGCAAGAAGCCGCAACCTTTGCATCGTTTTTACGCTCATTGCGGAATACCTGCATTGTATAATACTCCCCCCTCAGGCGGAAAACGGAAAAAACGATTGAAAATATCAGCATACAAAGAATTACCGGGAACATCCACAAACTCCTCTCCGCCTGCAAAAAGCCGGCCGATCCTTCAGACAGGGGCGCTTTGTTGAGCATAAAGGCGAAAACAGACCAGAGCACGATATTATGCTCTATCCTCCTCAACGGAAAATCAAAGCTGGCAAATACAAAGAAGCCTATCATGAAAGCGGCGTAAAAAAGCGTTTCAAGCGGGGGTTTGGGCAGTTTAAAAAGAACGCGGTATAAAACGGACAAAGGGGGAAGAAAAAAAACGAAAAGGGCCAGGATAAAGCCGATAACACCCAGTTCTGACAGTATCCGAATCCATTCGTTATGGGGTTCGCTGTATGTGAAGTTGCCGATCGTATGCTCAGGATTGGGGGGATTCTTTACCGAAGGGATGGCCAGCTTCCAGTTTCCGGCGCCCACCCCTGTAATCGGCTTGGCGGCAATCAGTCCCAGCGATTTCTCCCAGAAGATCATCCGCAGATTGGCATTGGAGTAATAAAGCTCAGAATAGTCGAAAGCGGCAATTTTACTGTGATCGTCGGACAGGGGTTGCTGCAGTTTCCTGATATTTCTGGCCTGGAGATCCTCATAGGATCTGAAATATTCCCACACCATGATTTTCTGCAGGAAATACTGCCTGCGCGTATGATCGAGGGTTCGGGTGAAGATAAAAATCCCGCTTCCGAGCAATCCAAGCGCAAGAAGTCCAAGGAGAATATTCCGTTTTGAAAACACAGATGGATAACTGATCTTCAACAAAATGAAAGCGATCAGCAAAGCTGTCGCTGCGCCGAGATAAGCTGCCCTGGTCTGGATAATGATGATGAAAAAGAATGCTCCGATTCCCGTTACCATGGCCAGTGTCTTCCAGCCGCCTTTCAACTGCCTGTACCCTGAAAACACAAAGGAAAGGGAAATCAGGAGAAATCCTGAATACAGGTTGTTGTTGGCTGAAACTGAAATGATACGATAAGGATTGTAAACAGGCAGGGAAGACATTTTCAGGAAGGCAAGTGCGAAAGAGAACAGCAATACGAACAGAAAAATCCTGATAAACAGGCTTTCAAATTCAGGATATTTTCCGGCCAGAGCCGAAACAACCAGGAAGAGTGTCAGAGATAAAAACACCAGGATCGATTGCAGAAGGGCTTCTGTTGATTCGATCGACCATAGGGCGCTCAGCAGCGTCCAGATAAAAAAAAGAATAAAGGCGATCTCAAAGACAGGGTTCCGGATGCGGATCATGCGGACTCCGCCGGTGATACAAACGATCAATAAAATAAACGAGAGGAGGGTGACCCTCGGGATGAAAGTGGTGTCGATGATCATTCCTGAACGCAGGGTACATGCCAGAAACAGCAGGCTGATCAAAAAAACAACCAGCCCTGTTTTTGTAGCTTTCTGCATGATCATGAAAAGGGAAACCTGTCTTATTATTCAAAAAACGTGATGACGGTGCATCCATCTTCACCCCAAACAGGTGGGTTGCCTGAGGAATAGCCCTGGAGGTATCCGCCCCGTCCGGATTTGGAAGTCAATGTCCGCTCTCCGAGATAGGAGCGCTCCAGCCCATGCCATACATCGAGGATGTTGGAATTGGAAACCCCGGCATAGGCGCTTACCGGGCCGATATTGTTTGTGCCCGCATCCCCGTGAACGGTAGCGGGACCATAACTTCCTTTTTTGCCTCCTTTTCCCCCTGCAGCTTTCAAGGTGCCAAACCAGGAATCGCCTCCGTTGCCGCCATCGGTATCACCGTACCAGTAGGAACCCGTATAGTAGGCGTTATTACCGGGATATCCGGCTGTCCCTATCACGACGCTGAATTGCTGTTCGGGCGTAACCTCTATGAGCTGCTGGGCATATCCGCCGCTTCCTCCATCGCCTCCCCTGTTCAAATTGTAAGAATAGGAATAAGCTCCGGCTCCTCCTCCCCCTCCCGAAGCGCCCCAGAGTTCCACCTTTATCCTGGAAACCGAGGGAGGTACGATCCATGTTTGGGAATACGTCAAGATGATTTTATTGTTTTGCGGATAAGCGGCATTACTGATCAGGTAGGGGTCGGAAGTGGTACCTGTTCCCATCACAGAGATGTTGGTTCCTGCCATAATTTTTGTCTCGGATCCGTCAACATTGGCTTTTTCCGAATAAAGGGCATAGGGAACGCTCAGCAACTGGCTGATCCCGGTTATGGAATAGTTCGTCCCTCCGGCCGGATCGGTTTCGCTCTTCAGGTAATACGGACCCAGGGCCCAGTCGATGCTGTCAAAGCTCCCGGTGGAAATTCCGCTGCCAATTTCAATTGAAACAAGACCATTCACATTGGCAGATACGCTTTGGGTTTCGATGTAAACCACCAGTGCAGCGGAAGAACCCCGGAGGATACTGAACCGCATTCCGACATCCGTATTCTGTACCAGTTTACCTTCTGCATTCCTTACCACGGCCTGGTAGCTGAGTTTCCGCGGAACCTGTGCAACCACTGCAGCGGCCAGAAGTATTAAGACCAGGATTGAAAACAGCTTTTTCATTTCTTAAGGATTTTATAGGTCATTACAGGTTGATCCTTTTCCTGAATGCAGAGGTAATAGGTATTGGTTTTGAGATCATCCATGGGGATGGTTGTTTCTTTGGCCGTGACCTTCAGATTGCGCAATTGCCGGCCTTTTGTATCGTAGATGCGGAGGCTTATGTTTTTCAGTTCCGGGTCGAGAATTTTCAGGTTTAAATTTCCGCTGGTCGGATTAGGGAAGACCAGGCAGGCCGGATTGGATTGAAATTCCTGCAACCCGGGCATGATGAAGATTTCATACGGTTGCTGTACCCCTTCGGTTACAATGCCTCCGGCATCGCTCCAATCCGAACAGGCTACCTGTCCAAGACTCCAGGAAACGCTCCCTCCGCTGCCACCGGCCTCACCCCCGGCTGCATGGATACATTTTTGGGCATATATTCCATGTGCCGGTAAGGCCGCAGCAATTGAAAAAAACAATACTTTCAGAAAGAAATTCATAACCGGCTTTTTTACCCTGATCCCTGAAGGGAGAAAAAGACATACGAATATACAATAAAAAATAAGCGATTATACTTTTCCCGATCCAATTCCTGCAATGAATACGATGCCGCACGAACTTGGTTTTTTTATAATTTAGTACGACCTTGTCCCTGTTTTCTGTAAATATTTGACATTGTAATCCCGGCGCTGTTCTGACCGGACAAAGTAAAACCTAAAAATCATCGATATGACCGTAAACCTCCAGGTATTCGAGACCGTTTTTGCATTTACCATTGTTGTGATGCTTTGCCTGTTGCTTCGCAAATATTCTGTAATCAAAGAAGAAGATGGAGGTGTTTTTGCCAGATTACTTACGCAGGTAGTCCTGCCTGCTGTTATTTTCCTTCAGCTATCGGCAACCCCGATCAGGAGCAACCAGCTATTGCTGGTCGTTGCCATCTTTATTGCGGGATTATTATCGATGGCGCTGGCCTGGCTTGCCGGGCGTTTGCTGAACTTGTCCAGATCAAAGACCGGGGCTCTGATGCTGACCTCTTCGTTTGGATCTTCGGCATTAATCGGGTACCCGTTTATCGCTTTTGCCTTTCCGGGGAATCCTGAAGCGTTGGCAGATGCAGTGCTGCTGAGCGAACTGGGTGTAGGCCTGCCAATGTTTATTTTTGGACCCGCGATCGCCATGTACTATGGAGGCGACGCTGACGCCCCCGGGAGGAAAAATAAACTATCCTTCTCCTATTTCCATTCCCCCATTTTTCTTTCTGTTGTTCTAGGCATTGCCGTTTCGTTTATTCCCTTTGACCGCCACAGCAGTTTAATTGCTCCATTCATAGAGGCACTGAAGATGATCAAGGGAGCGCTGGCCATCCTGGCGTGTCTCATACTTTCCCTGCAATTAAAGCTGAAGGCGCTGAAAGGTTTATTACCCTTGTTTATCGTTTCGGCAGTAATCCAGATGTGGTTTCAGCCATTTGCAGCCCATGTGCAGGCAATGGTTTTTCATTTGTCCACCCTGCAAACCCAGGTCCTGATCCTGGTATGCTCCATGCCATCCGCCGTCCTCGGTCCCGTTTTTGCCAGCCAGTACAATTGTGCTCCTGACACGGCATCGGCACTGGTCATGGGCCATATCATCCTGAGCATCGCCATGATCCCTGCAGTTTTCTTTGTGATGGGGTAATGGAGATCAGGTTCCCGGGAATCAGCATGCTGACAAGGTTAACTTTTGCATCTCCCGCCAGCGGAATGATAACCTTCGGATCACTGGGCAAAGGAAATACAAAGCTCAGCAAGAGGATGAATATCAGGGGGCTGATCTAAACCAGCAGGTAAACGTACCAGCTGTAGCGAAACACCTTCATGGAGGTACGCTTGTCCAGTTTTTCCAGCCCGTGCAGTTACGCCTACCAAAAGCCGGCTAACCACGGCATGTATTATATTTTCAATTTTTATACACGATGTTATTTACTGCCAATATTATCTCTTAATGATTAGTTTTTGTTTCCCATTACATTCTTTGGATTTGATTTCAACCTCATAAATTCCGTTGCTTAAATCTCCGATACTAATTTGCCGCTTGTATTGTTTCAGCATTTCTGATTTAACTAAATTTCCAGTTACATTATAAATATTCAATGTCAAATCGGTACAATTTGCGTTGTCAATATTCAGGGTAACAATGTCGGAAGAAGG
>Ga0268284_1000283_pt1 | contig 40098 bp, 41 predicted proteins | sample saktaG_14_FD_190137 | JGI IMG/M metagenome (GOLD analysis project Ga0268284, IMG submission 190137) | Saline water microbial communities from Sakinaw Lake, British Columbia, Canada - sak_2013_06_06_40m | ecosystem: Environmental > Aquatic > Non-marine Saline and Alkaline > Saline ...
GATGGGCGGTTATAGCAGAGAGAAAAGTCGGCGCGGCGCGGCGGCCACGCCCTACCTTTTTTCCTAATGGCGGCGGGACGCCGCCATCACGGCCTGCCGCGGGACGCGTCAGCCATGTCAGCACGGGAGTTGGCGGGTGAGGTACCGTTTTGAGAGGAAAATCCGGTAGGGCGGTTCGGCCTCGGGCCGCCCAGTTGTCCGCCCGGATGGGCGGTTATAGCAGAGAGAAAAGTTGGCGCGGCCGGCGGTCACGCCCTACCATTTTTACCGAATGGCGGCGGGACGCCACCATCACGGCCTGCCGCGAGACGCGTCAGCCACTGGAATCAAGATGTGGCGTAAGCGCCTTGATTGATGTTAGAAAACCGCGCGCCGGCCCTGCATCGCACGCATCAGGGTGAGCTCGTCGGCGTGTTCCAGGCCGCCGCCGGCGGGCAGGCCCTGGGCGATGCGGGTGAGCCGGCAATTTTTCCCGCGCAGCAGTTCTGCCAGATAGTTGGCGGTCGCCTCGCCCTCGACGTCGGAGCCGAGCGCGAGAATCACTTCGATTTCCCCGGGGGCGGCATCGATGCGCCGGAGCAACTCCGGGATGCGCAGGTCTTCAGGCGAGACGCGGTCCAGCGGCGAGAGTTTGCCGCCGAGGCAATGGTAACGGCCGCGAAATGAGCCCGAGCGTTCGAGCGGAAGCACGTCGGTCGCCTGTTCGACGACGCAGAGCATCCGGTCATCGCGCTGCGGGTCATCGCAGAGGCCGCATCCCGCAGCGGTGGCGAAGAACCCGCACCCCGGACACGCGCGGATGGTTTCCCGGGCCAAGTGGAGTGCCCCGGCCAGCGCGGACGCATCGGCCTTGGGGCTTTGCAGGAGCCAGACGGCGATGCGTTCGGCACTGCGCGGACCAATGCCGGGCAGGCGCTTGAGCTCGCCGATCAGCGACCTAACGGATTCCGGGAAGTCAGCGCGAGTCATTGGAAGGAGCGGGTTGATCATCGCAAGGCATGCGGTGATTGGCGGCGTAAACCAGAGCGCAAACGCCCGACCACAGGGTGGCGATCCAAGGCGCGGCGATGTCGGGCGCGTGGGCGGCAAGGCTGAGCACCGGAGCCCAGGCCGCCACCAAGACCACCGCAGTGATCCACAAGAGCGCCCGCCGTCCGTGGCCGGGGGTGCCGAGAATCGCCGCCGCCAGCCCGAACGCAAACACTCCCGTCGCCAGCCAGAGGCACCATCCGGCCACCTGCTGGGGAAATGTTTCCGCGCCATCGCGCGCCACGAGCCGGGCGATTCCCGCATTCACACGCTTGAGAAATCCGAGCCATTCCAAGCCGCCGGCAAGGATCATCGAAAGCCCGCCAATGGTGGCGGCCGTCACCAGCACCTGGCCGGCCGGTCGGGGATGAACGTTCTTGTCGCTGGGCACGGCGGGAATCCTAGCGCCTTGTGCGGGTCAAGCAAGTCACGCGATTAGGACTCGGCACGGCCGCGGGGAAATGCCAGTGCTCTGCGCGCGTGACGAGATTCCCGACGCCATGGATGCTGCAAATTTGACCTACCCTGCTTTAAGCCGGCGCGAGGTGCGGCGGAATTTCGCCTGTCTGGTGTGGATGGGCTCGGTGTTCGCGATGGGCTGGGCGGAAGTCGTCGTGGTGCTGCAACCCTTGCTGGTCCACTACGGCGCGAGCAACACCCAGATCGGCATCGTCCAGGGCGTCCTCATCGCCACCCTGCCGGGCATGTTCCTCTCGCCGTGGATCACGCGGCGCTTCCGCCACAAGAAGATCTATCTGTTTGTAACCGACTCGTTCTACCTGCTGCCGGTGGGTTTGGTGGGCGCGGCGGTGTGGGCGGGCGGGGTCGGCGGCCCTGCGGCGATGGTGGCTTTCATCGTCTGGATGATGCTCGCGGGGCAAATCGCCGCGGGTTTCGGCGGACTGCCCAACCAGGAGTTTTTCACCGCCTGCATCCCGATGCGCCTGCGCGGACGGCTGGCCGGAATCTCGGCGGGTCTGGGTGGCTTGTTAGGGCTGGGTGCCGCCGGCATCGCCGCCTGGGTGCTCGGGGTGATGCCGCAACCGCAGGCCTATGGCGTGCTGTTAGTCCTGGCCTGGTTGCTCTGCCAGTTGGCGGATGCGGCGGTGCTGTTAGCCAGGGAGCCGCCGACGCCGGTCGAGGCTTCGCCGCCGCCTTGGGGCAAGGCAATGTGGCGGGCATTTTTCCAGGACCGTAAATTCCTGCGGGTGGCGCTGGCGGTGAGTTTGATTTCCCCGTTGCTTGGCCAGCTGGCGGTGTTTTCCAGCGTGTTCGCGTTCCGCGAGCTGGGTTTCAAGGCGCAAATGGCCGCCTGGCTTGGCATGACCGCCGCCGGTGCCCGCCTCGCCCTGAGCCCGGCGGCCGGCTGGCTCACCGATACCTGGGGCGCGCGCCGCGCGCTCTTGTTATGGACGACCCTGGCGGGTTGCGGGTTTTTGCTGTTAGCCCTGGTCCCGTCGGCGGCCAGCGTGTTTGTCGCGGCCGGCCTCGCGGCCGTGGCGTTCAGCGGGTTTTCCGGCGCGATGAACGCGCTGACCAGCGGCATCCCGCGCCCGCATCACCGCGCCGGGCATTTCACGCTGCTCGGGTTCTGCATGATCGCCGCCAACTCCGCCGGCCCACTGCTCGCCGGCCGGCTCTTCGACTCATGCTCCTATCAGACGGGCTTCGCAGTGCTCGCCGCCGCCACCGCCGCGGTGCTCGCGTTCTGCGCCTGGCTGCTGCGCGACCTCAGCCCGCGCCCGGAGGATTATTCCTGACTTGAGGAAGCGCGTTGCGCTTGTTTCGTGAAAGCTCAGGAAATCCACCGGGCGATGCCGAAAGCTGCGGCTGCCGCGAGGCCGCCGATGACACTGGTCTGAAGTGCGCTGCGGAGCACGGGCACTCCAGTAAAGCGGCCCTTGACCCCGCCAAAGATCGCCAGGGCCATCAGCGTCACCGCCACGGAAATACGCAGCGCCGCCTGCGCGTCCGCAAGGAACACGTAAGCACTTTATGGTTCTGCTCATTTCATTTGAGATGAATCCACCCTTTGTTGGCACCGCCAATCTGAAGCACACCGTAAAGCAAAGCAGGACCGACCAGACCTAAAACCGCCCCGAATATGGGGACACCTATCAAAACATTCACGGCAAAAATCACCGCCGCTACGGCGCAAAATGCAAAAAACGCCCACTTCTTCCACCGGAACACAGAGATCGTGAGAAAAACATTGAACGCGCAACCAACCGCTAGAACGTATGGAACCCAAGACGGTGCATTGGGAAATGCGGCAGCGGCCTTTCCTCCCGCAAGCAAATAGTAGAGAAACGTCAGGCTGTTCGCGGCCAGCATGAATATCAACAGCGCCGTTAGGCAGCCATGTCTTTGTGGAGTTGGCGTTGTCATGGGTGTTTTGTTTTGGTAGGGAAATGTGGAAAGCTTGCTTCAGGGGAGACGCATGGAAGCCTCCGAACGCCTGTGTCTGCCACCGGCTACCGGCGGCGGGACATCGACGGCGGGGTTGCGGTTGTAGCTGTCATTTTGTTTTTTGGGCGGGTGCGGTAGCCGGTTGGCAAGGACACTCTGGTTTGGGCTCTAGGGTTGGATTTGCTCTGGATGTGGATCTCGGAGGCATTTTTACGGTTGCCCATTGGATACGCTATCTCTTGGCAAAAACAGGTAAATAAAACTCCCAAATATACCAAGAACAACAATCAACACGATGCCAATAATCCGATTGGTATCAGACAATCTCGTATTCTTGATGCAGTGAATCAGCGACCAAATCCATAGCCCAATAACACAGAGCACCATGCCAATCACAGTAATAATCATTATTAGCTCAGGAATACCAACGTTAGACGAGACGGGATTCATAGGATATTTATGTTTGTGGTTACGAGTATTTATTCAGGGTGGAAAGCTGTTTTTATTCTGGCGCACAGTGTTAATCAGCGACCGGTCGCTTTTGGGGGTAGGTACACTGCACGTCGCTGTTCCAGGGCAAAAGCGACCCCGAAGTGCACTTCTCTGCAAGGTCCGTTCCTGGGACGGGTTTTAGACCGTCGTGGAGGACGTGCCCAGCAAAAAGCGCGGGGTGTCCGGGTTGGTGGAAACTTTGCGGTGTTAGGCGGGATGCGGCGGACATGATGGGACAGCCAGCTACGGTTCATGACATGAGAAAATCCAGCAGCCGCAAGACCGGAAGATCGCGGGTTGCGGAAAGTGGTTAGTAGCCGGGAAAAAATCATGGGATCCTCCGGATTCACGGCAGTGGCGGCGGGCTAACGAGGGTGGGTTTGCGGCGGAAGCAGGAGCCGGCGCTGAATTGCTGCCACCCCCAGAGCAGCCAGCGGATGAGTGCGGCGGCCAGCCACAGCGCCCACAGCAGCATCAGCAGGCGGTACCACCAGATGGAGACGGAAAAGCACCGCGGCTGCGGCAGTTCGCCCGCACAGCGGGCTTCGTACCAGCGCAGCAGGGTCTGGCTGGAATCGTTGCCGCGGATGAACATCTCGGGATTACCTAACAGACCCTCCGCGACGATGGCGATGAAAATTCCCAACACGACCAGCGTTAGAACAATCAGGAAAATTTGCAACAGGTTGTGCCCCCACGGCCGCAGGCGCAGGAACGATTCGCGGCCACGCCAGGCGAGGAAGAACAACCAGCCGACGACCACCAAGGCCAAGTACAGCGGGATCTGGGTGAGGCCGATGGCCAGCAGCATCCACTCATGCGAGCGCAATGGCGAATGCGCCAGGCGCCCCAACACCCAGGCGGTGATCAGCGAGCCTAACAATATTCCCCAGAACCGCACGGCGGGACCACGCAGCGGGCCGTCAGCCCACAGCACCCAGCGGTCGTCAGGGACTTGGATCGTGGTGCTGATGTTGGCACTTTCCACCGGCAGGCGCACGGCTTCGGCGCGGGCGAGAAATGCGAGCGGCAGGTCACTTTTCCATTGGAGCGAGACCTCTTGTTCGCCCGGCTTGAGCGGGACGATGACTTTGTCGACATCCTTGCGGATCGGGATGGACGTGCCGTTGCTGGTGAGCGAGGTGGCTTCCGCGCCGGCGGGGAGTTCGACCAGGAAATCCTCACCCAGGCTGCAACGCAGCGCGAGCGCAAGCGATGACGTGCGCTGGCGTTTGCCCAGCGTGATCTCGTGACTGCCACGGCCGACCGTGACCGTGGCACCCGCGACCGCTTCGGGCCGGCTGATGAGAAGGGTGACGTTTTCGCCGGGCCACGGTTTCCAAACCGGGACGAGCCCGGCATTTCCGGCTTCAAAGGTGGGTGCCAGCCCGGAAATGGCGACGTTCCATACCGGCGAGGCGACCAAGCTCCAATGCTCGACCCAGGAATCGTCCGGCCGGGTGGCGAGTGTGATGTTAGGGACAATGGCTAGCTCGCTTTGCCAAGTGAATTCTTTTTGTTGGGCCCCGAGGCGCACCTCGATGAGGCCCTCCTTCACCACGGCATTCGAGGTGATCACGTTTTCCCCGGGGAGCAACGGGACGCGCAACGAGACCGCATTGCCAACCGGTGACAAGCGGCTGACAGTCGTGCGCACCTGCCAGACGAGACCGAGTTCAAGCTGGCGCTCGACGCCCACCGCGGTTTGCAGATTCGGCCGGTCATAGCTCGCCTCGCCTGATTTGGCCTGCTTGATCCGGGTGAAAAACACCTGCGCCTCCGGCACGCCGCCGGACCGCACGCCGCTGACTTGCCAGCCCGGCGCATCAATGGTCACGCGCCGCGGACGTAGCTGATAGGTCCATTGCCACTCGGTGAGATTCGTGAGCAATCCCTCGACGCTCACGCGGTGCACGCCGGCCGGCAAAGCGATCCACAGATAGCCGTCGTCGCGCCGCAAGGTGGCCTCGGGCTGGCCAGCCACTTTCACCGTCACCGGCGACCATGCGGGCAAACGCCCGGGCAATGGCACCGCGTTGCGCGTTGCCGTGTGGATTTCCACCTCCATCGTGAGTTTGCGCTCGCGTAATGTTAGATCCACCTGCGGGATGTCCGCCGCATTCGGATAGGCGTCGGATTTTTCCAGCAGCCGGGCCCGCAGGGTTTCCAACATTTCCTTCTCCGGGATCTGCGCCTGGGCGCGCGGTGCGCCGATGAAACACAGCACCGCCGCCGCCGCCGCCGCCGGGCCGCCCCGGCGGAACACCGCGCCGCGCACGCGCCGGGCATTCAGCAACAGCGCCGCCAACCCTAGCAGGAGCACGACCCGCGCCAGCGACAACCCACGCTCCAACGCCAGCGGGATCAGGATAGGCCGGACGCTTTGCGCTGCGGTGACCGGCCCGTTCCAACCGAAGCGCGCGGCCCGCCACGACCACTCCGGCACGCCGGGCCCGGTCTGGATCCGCGCCTTCGTGTCGTATTTCAAATTCTCCTTGGACTGGGCGGCCTGGCGCCGCGCCACGCTGGAACCGGGCAGGTCGAATTTCGATGACTCTTCATAGGCATTGCTTTCCTCCGGTTTCGATGGATCCCCGATTCCGCTGTCGGCACCAGCGCTGGGCATGAAGTCAATCGTCTTCTGTGCGTATGGGGCGTGAGCTGACCACGGCACATTTTCCAACTGCGGATAGAGGCACTGTTGGATCTGCTTGCCGAGGAAGGGCACCAGCACCAGCACCAGCGCCAACACCGCGGCCCATTTGGCGGCTGCTAACAGCCGCCGCCCCCACCCTTGCGGGACCACCCGCAGCAGCGCCAGCGGGATCAGCAACACCAGCCACGCATAGCGCGGCGCGCCCGGCTCGTGATAGGAAAGCCCGAACGCCACAAAGGCCAGCAGCGCCGCCCGGAAGCCCCACATCCGGAACACGGCCAGCGAGAAAATAAGCAGCAAAAACAAATCCAGCAGCGTCCACGCCGTGAGCCAATCGCCGGACACCCAGTCCGCGCCGAACAAGGCAAACAAACGCCAGCCCGGCGGCAAATTCAGCGTCACGTTCAGCCCGTCCACGTCCGTGCTCCAACCGGTGGCGGACAACTTCTTGCCGCGTGCCATCCGGCCGGTGGCTTCCAGATTCAGTTCGCGATCCCGGATTTCCACGCCGAGCGCGCCATTTTGCGGGTTGCGCGTGATGAGTTGGCCCTGGCCGTTCGCCCGCACCGACCCGAGGTCCTGCCCTTCCGCCGCATCGAGCCGCCAGACTTGCTGCATGCGCCCGGTGATGCGGTCGCGAAAGGTGAGTCCGCCGCCATTCTGGTCTAACCAAAGTTCGCGCCCGATGCTCAATCCATCCGGTTTTTGCAAGCCCATGCCGCGCATCCGTTCGTCCATCTTGAACGGTGTGGCGGTGTCCCAGCGATAGACCGGAAACTCCCGCCACTTGTCCGGAAACGGCGTCTGCGAGACATCGATCGATGGCAACCCGGAAATCTCCACCAAGCGGAAATCCGGCTGTGCGCGGAACGCGACGAGTTGTTCGGCCGCCGCCGGTTTCACACCCGCCGCGTAGGCGATTTGCGCCGGATGATCGAGCCGGAAGGCGGATAGATTCACCGTCCATTTCCCCGCGCGGACCTGTGCTTTCATCAGCCCGCCATCATCCACCGCCACCGGAATCGGGCTGTCCAGCGAAGCCAATTTCCAGCCTGCCGGCAAAATCACGCCCAGTGATTCCTCGCGGCTTTTGCCTGCCACGATCAGCTCCAGATCCGTGTGCAACCACAGCGGAATGCCGTCCTCGATGAGCGAGTTCATCTTCAGCGCCAGAAAATCCTTGTCGGTCTCCTCGGTGGATGCGTCGCGCTTCAGCCACAGAAAGCCCTGCGAGTCCCACACCGGGGACGCGACCGCCTGGCCGTCCAAGGTCAGCGCCAAAATCCCGATTTCCGCAGGCATCGCGATCCGCTGCGGGACGCTTTGCCAACGGTAGCCGCCCGTCAGATTGTATTGCCCCGCCACCAGTTTCACCGCGGGCCGCCCCTCGTGCTCCACCACCGGGACCACGGCACCGTTGGCTGTGACTTCCATCGGCCACAACTCGCCATCGCCGGGCAAGGGCACCCACGTGCCGCTGAAAATCGTCACGCTGAAACCGAAGCGTCCGCCCGCGCCATCCACCTCCAAGGCCAGCCGTGAGGGCCACAGGCGCAGCGCCTGTTTGGGATCGTGGTAAGAAGCCGGACTGTCGAGATCCCGCACATCCCACAGCGCCCAGCCGGCCCAGGACTTCAAGGACTCGGGAATTTCCCGGTTGCCGTCCCCGGGCGCGGGGGCGGCGCCTAACAGCGGAGCTAACAGCCAGGCCATCGCGGCCAAGGGCGCAAACCAGAGGTGGGATTTCATGGCATCAAGGCGGCTTCGAGCCGCATCCGGAATCAAACCACAACTGGAGGGCATCACCAGAAGAAACCACGGGCCCACTTCGAAATTACCGCTTTGCGATTCCGGAGATTGGCGTTAGTCTCCACCCTTTCCCGCGATTCCATGACTACTGCAGACCTCTTTGCCCAGCACGTTCTTCCCACCTACGGGCGCTTCCCGCTGGTCCCGTTACGCGGCGAGGGCTGCCGCCTGTGGGATGACACGGGCAAAAGTTACCTCGATTTCTGCACCGGCATCGCCGTCTGCTCGCTCGGCCACTGCCACCCACGGGTGGTGGCCGCCATCCGCGAACAGGCGGGAAAGCTGTTGCATGTTTCCAATCTCTACCAGATCCCGCAACAGGCGGAACTGGCGGCGGAAATCAACACCCATCACGTTCGCATTCCGGGCAAGGTGTTCTTTTCCAACTCGGGGGCCGAGGCCAACGACGGGTTGATCAAATCCGCCCGCCGCTTCGGCCACCAACGCCCGCAGCCCGATGGCTCGCCGCGCTTCGAAGTCATCACCTTCCAGCAGTCGTTCCATGGCCGCACGCTCGGCTCGATGTCCGCCACCGGCCAGCCAAAGATCCAGGAGGGTTTCGATCCGCTGCTGTCCGGCTTCCGCTACCTGCCCTATAACGACATCGCGGCGCTCGAAGCCGGCATCCGCCCGGAAACCGCCGCTATTTTGTTAGAACCGGTCCAGGGTGAGGGCGGAGTGAACTGCGCCACCCCGGCGTTTCTGCGGGCGGTGGCTAACATCTGCAAAAAAAACGATCTGTTGTTGTTGTTCGACGAGGTGCAGACGGGCTTCGGCCGTTGTGGCGACGCCATGGCCTGGCGCATGATTGCGCCGGAAATCCAACCCGACGGCATTTCGTGGGCCAAAGGCATGGGCGGTGGCCTGCCGCTCGGCGCGTTCTGGCTCAATGATCGCGCCATCGACGACGCGGGCACTCCGCTTCCCTCGTTGATGGGCCCCGGTTCGCATGGTTCGACGTTTGGCGGCAACCCGCTCGTTTGCGCCGCCGCGCTCGCCACGTTGCGCGAAATCCGCGAACAGGAACTCGCCGCCCACGCAATCCTGATGGAAGTCCGCATTCGCGAAACCATCCGCTCGTGGAACTTCCCGCTCGTCACCGAAGTCCGCGGCCATGGCTTGCTACTCGGCGTGGCCATCGACCCGGACCGCATCCCAACACCGGAGGGCAAAACCCCGGCGCTCGTCGTCGTCACCCAACTGATGGAACGCGGACTGTTAGTGCCACCCGCCGGCCCCCACACCATCCGCCTGCTGCCCCCGCTCAATGTCACCGCGGCCGAGATTGATGAGGCGCTGGGCATCCTCAAGCTCACCTTGGAGGGGCTGTCTTCCATCTAGCCGCTGACCCTCATCCCTCTCATCTCTCATGAACCATCTCCTTTCGATCGAACAACTCAGCGCCAGGGAAATCCAGCGCCTGCTGAAATCCGCCGCCCACCTCAAAATGCAGCGTGGCCGCGAAGGGCAGCCGCTCGCCGGCCAGACCTGGGCGCTCATTTTCACCAAGTCCTCGACGCGCACGCGGGTTTCGTTCGAGGTCGGCATCCGCGAACTCGGCGGCTTCCCGATGTTCCTCTCGAAAAACGACATCCAGCTCGGCCGCGGCGAACTCATCAAGGACACCGCCCGCGTGCTCGGCCGAATGGTCCATGGCGCGATCATCCGCACCTTCGCCCAACAGGACGTGGTCGATTTTGCCGAATATTCCGGCCTCCCGACGATCAATGCGCTCACCGACGATGAACATCCGTGCCAGATTCTGGCAGACCTGCTCACGGTTCAGGAATTGCTCGGCGGCTGGCATGGCAACAAGATCGCGTTCATCGGCGACGGGTTTTCCAACATGACGCGCTCGTGGATGTGGGCGGCCAAGCGCCTTGGCTTCGAACTCGCCATCGCCGCGCCGGCCGCCTGCCAACCACCCGCGGAGTTTCTAACCGCACTCGCCGCGCCCAATGTGTCCGTCACCACCGATCCCATGGTCGCCACCCGGGGTGCCCACGTTATCAACACCGACGTCTGGCTGTCGATGGGTCAGGAGGATCAGCAGGACAAGGAACGCGAGTTCGCCGGCTTTGAGGTCAACGCCCAACTGCTCGCGCAGGCCGCGCCGGATCACATCGTGCTCCACTGCCTGCCCGCCTACCGCGGCAAGGAAATCAGCGAAGAAATCCTCGAACTGCATGCCGACGCGATCTTCCAGGAGGCCGAAAACCGCCTCCATGCCCAGAAGGCCATCCTCGTCGCGCTCGCACGGTGATTCCCCAAACCCGCGCTGGCATCCCGCGCCGATTGCCCTTAGCCTCCGAGCGTGATTGCCCGGCGAAAAATCCGCTACCCCGTCTCGCAGGCCCTGCGGCAGTATCTCTATCACTTCGATCGCCAGCGGGACATCCCGCGCATTTACCACGAACTCGGCCGGTTCTCCGGGGCGATCCCCTACGAAGACCCGCGCGGCCGCGAGACGCTCTGGCTCACCGTGATGTATCCGCCGCAGGTCTTCGCGGAACTCCGCCCACGCCTTACCAGCATTTACTCCGAACTCAAACTCGGCCGCGACGCCCAACAACACGAGCATCTGCTCGTCGACCGCATCGACTTCGGCGACTTCGGCAACTCGCGCCCGTTCCGCATCCGCATCACCAACCTGTTCAACGACAACTCGGACTACTTCTACGTCAAACACGCGGATGCCTCGCGCATCTACGGCCTTGAACTCGAACATATCCTCTCCCCGAACCGCATCAACTATCTGGTCAATGGCAACACCTTGATCGAAGAGCACATTGCCGGTGTGCCCGGAGACATGTTCATCCGCGATTACCTCAACCAACCCGGCCTCAACAAAGTCCGCATCGCCAAGGAATTCACCAAATTCAGCGAGCGTTCCTTCATGCGTCTGTTAGGTGACATGCGCAGCGTCAACTATGTGGTGGACATCACCCCGGACTTCGAGGAAGTCCAATACCGGGTGCGCGCCATCGACTTCGACCAACAGTCCTACGAGGGCAAGAGCAACATCTATCTCGCCTTCCGCTTCAAATCCAACCGCGCCGTCACCCGCCTCGCCTTCGATGTGCTCAATCGTAAAAGCATCGACCAATACGTCGCCGAGGAACACTCCCAGATGGGCCACCGCGCCAAGGTCGAGAGCGACCGCCTGCGTGCCCTGTTAGGTGTTATGCGCCGCGAGGAAATCGCCCCTCACGAACACGTCGTCACCCTCGCCAGGGAGCTCGATCACATTCATGGCAGGCACGATTTCGGTGATTGCCAGACGATGGGCGAATTGACCTCCAAACACATCACCCTGATGCTGGACGTTCCACCGACCGCCAAAGTTTGGACCCCTCCATATTGAATGAATGTTGCTTCAGCCTGAAACTGAAGCGCCTGCCTCGGGAGGCAGGCGCGGGACCACTTCAACGGCACTCACAGCCTCCACGGCGACCAGACAAACGTCGTCATCGTAGTGGCGGCGTTTTTGAAAAGCCGTGACATCACAGACGATCTTGGCGGGCATGGCGGCCATCGGTCCGTCGAGGGCTTCATCGAAGCTCGCGGCCAACCTCGCGGGGACGAACGGGTCGCCTCCGGAATTTTCCGCTTCGATTGCGCCATCGGTATATAACAGGAACACGTCACCCGATTTCAACGGCGAATTGGTGGTGTGGAAAACGGCGTCCGCGATCAAGCCCAGAGCCGGTTGGTGCTGCACTTCGGTCCACAGCGGTTGTGGCGCCTTGCCGCTGCCGCGGCGCACCCGCAATGGCGCGGGATGTCCCGCCACCGCCCATGACGCCTGGCTGTTGCGCGTGTCGAGCAACAGGAAAAACGCGGTGACAAAAAGTGTCTGGCCGCTGCGCGAGATCACCTCGCGCAGGTGGCGGTTGAGTTCGGAGAGGAACGCGCCCGGGTCTGCCGCCTCCGCCGAGTGGTTACGCACCAGCGCCCGCAGAATGGCCGTGATCAGGGCCGAGCGCGCACCGTGGCCCATCACATCGGCGATGAGGACGCCCACGCGGTTTTCATCCAACTCGATGAGATCGAAGAAGTCGCCGCCGACGGTCGAGGCGGGTTGATAGAAATGGGCGAATTGGAGACGCAATGGATTGTGGGTCGCTGCCGGGGGCACTTCCGGGTAATACGAGGGCAGCAGCGCGATTTGGAACTCGCGGGCCATTTCAAGGTCCTCGCGGATGACGGCGGTCTTGGAAGCGACCTCGGCTTCCAGTTCGCGGTGGTAGCGCAGGACCCGCGAGGTCATCACCGCGAGATCCCCGGCGAGTGATTCGATCTCATCGCCAGTGCGGATCGCTTGGATTTTCTCGAGATTTGTCTCCGCCTCCTCACGTTGATCCTGGAGTTTCCGTTCGCCATCGCCCGCCGATGGGTGGAGCCGCGCGGTGACGGAGATCGAGCGTGCGGCCTGGCCCAGTGCGGAGAGCGGCAACAGGATATTGCGGCGGATCAAAAAGAAGCCACCCATCGCGCAGATGGTCAGTATCACTGCGGCGGCCACCCCGATTTCCAGAAACTGCCGTTGCAGTGGACCGACCACGTCGTCACGCAGGGAAGAAAATATCACGTGGGCGTTGGGCGGATGTCCAGGTGTCCCCATTCCGACGAATCCCGCCATCCTCGCCACGCCATTTTCATCCTGCACCAGAGCCCAGCCGTGGCCTTGATCGCGCCGGATCTTCTCCAGGGTTGGTTGCGTAAGTTTGTCATTGAGCGGCACGGCTCCCCCCTTTGAGCTTGCCAGAATCCGCCCGTCTGGCAGCACGATCTCCCAACGTTCGCCGACCGTCTTGTCGTTGAATGCGAGCGCCGCGAACAATGACGTCACATCCACCGACATTTTGACGACACCCGCGAAGGCCTCGCCTTCATGCAGCGGCACCACGACATCCAGCGAAAACACGCCGGAACTGGCATCAAAGTTCAGCACATCGGTCCATTTGCCGCCTTTTGGGAGAGTCGCGCCTTTTTGCCACCATGCCTCGTCCGCCTGATCGAAGTCGCTGCTCTTATTGGTGGCGGCCACGAGGCGGCCGAGCACATCGGTTGCCAGCACCTCCGCGACTTCCGGATGGAGCGCTTGGTATCGCTGGATACTGGTGGCGCCGGGATTCACAAGCACTGCTAACAAGCGCGGATCGTCTGGCGGCAACGATGGCCAAATCCGATCTAACTGATGGGTTTGCGGTGCGATATCAGCCGGCTGCCGGCCTGCGGACTCCAGGTTGATTGCCATTACCAAGCGGAGTATCGCCGGGTCCGCCGTCAACCATGTGCGGAGATTCTCACCCTGTTCAGCGGACGCTTGGTCGAGCGCCCGCACCAAGGTCAGTGCTTCCATCTGGTGACGTTTCCCCCGTTCCTGGAGCAAATACTGATAGCCGGTGGTCTCGAAAACCACCAATCCCAACACAAACGGCAAGGCCGCCGCGAGCAACAATGCGACCACGAATTTTTCCTGAAGGCCCAACCCACCAAATCTCATGACGGCCGTACTAACACACCTGCCGGAATTTCGCCACTACCAAGTGATGGCCGGAAATCAGGAAATTAAGCGTTGCGCTAAACGGCGGGTTGGGTTTGGCTCTGCGGGCTGTCAGGGGCCGTGGAGGTTCGGCAGGCGAACCCCGCCAGGCCTTGATCGGAGCAACGGTAGTTTGTCCGGATTTGCCGCGGATTCCCTGGCAGCACTCTGATTTCACGGCTTCAGGGACGCCTCGATCCCGCGCAGGATCTCATCGCGCCCGGCGCGGGTTTTCGCGGAACAGGTGAGGAAGTCCGGCACCGTGGTATGGGGTTGCGACATGCTTTCTTGGAACAAGGCGATGTTCGCCCGCGTCTTGGCGGCGGATTGCTTGTCCGCCTTGGTGAAAACCAGCGAAAACGGCACACCGGTGCCCCCAAGCCACGCGGTGAACCCCACATCGATGCGCTGTGGCGTCAGGCGCGAATCGATCAGCACAAATACGCGGCGCAGATTGGCCCGTTGTTCGAGGTAATCGCCGACCAATTCGTTGAAATCAAATTTCTCGCTCTTGGCGGTTTTCGCAAAGCCATAGCCAGGGAGATCCACCAGGCACCACAGGTCGTTGAGCAAGAAAAAATTGAGCATGCGGGTTTTGCCAGGGGTGGCAGACACCTTGGCCAGCGCGTCCTTGTTAGAAAGCAGGTTGATCATGGACGATTTACCGACATTGGATCTGCCGATGAAGGCGAACTCGGGGCGGTCCCACGCGGGACAGTCCGACAGACCGCGGGCGCTGGTGACGAAGACCGCAGACTTGATTTGCATGCGCCCAAGGATTGGCAACGGGGAGCGCCGCGGCAATCCCGGATTTGGACGCTTCATCGAATCCATCAAAGTGACCCATCTGAAATGCCGCGCACCTTGGACGCTTCACCCTTGCGCGTTGCACCGCAAAGCGCTTTCTTTGGCCCGGCCCCATTCATGGACCGGACATGGTGAAAACAAAGTTGGCAACTCTCGTATGGCTCGCGCCCGCCCTCGCGCTGTTCTCCTGTGCCGCGCCCAAGGCGATCGTGGTCGAGCAGGCACCGCGGCCCAAGAAACAAAAGGTGGCCGTGGAATCCGAAGGTTCCGATCCGGCTCTCCCGTCTCCGGCGGATGATGGAATCCGCTTGCCGGACATGCTTGCGATGCCGGGTGCCAGTGAGTTTCGCGCCACGAGTCCGAACGCTCCCAAGGTGGGGAGCGAGGCGGGCACGGTGATTTCGCGGCCGCCGACCGATCCGCCGCCGCGCCCCAAGCCCAAGGCCACGGATAGCGAATGATTCAACGCTGGTTGAAGCGTGAAATTTCGCGCTGGGCTTCGCGTAGCTCGACTTGTTTTTTCAAGTCCTGGCGCTGGTCCGTGTGAGTTTTTCCCTTGCCCACACCAATTTCGACTTTGACCCGGCGGTTTTTCCAATACATGCGCAGCAGCGGCAGCGAGCAGCCCTTGATGGCGGTGGCGGAGGCGAGTTTCAGAATCTCGCGCTTGTGGAGCAGCAAACGGCGGGGGCGCTTCGGCGCGTGGTTGAACCACTCACCGGCGGTCTGCCATGGCTGGATGTTACAGCCGTAAAGCATCACCTGATTGTTTTCGACACGGGCGAACGCGTCCGAAATATTGACCTTGCCTGCCCTGATGGATTTGACCTCGGTGCCTTTCAGCTCGATCCCGGCCTCGACCTTCTCCAGGATATGGAAATCGCGGCCGGCCTTGCGGTTGGTGGCGATCTCCGCGTTCATGGCGACCCTTGGCGGTCAGACAGCGGCTATTTCAAGCCTCCGCCTTTTTTTCGACCAGCTTGATTTTACCCTCGATGAGCTCGGTGAGGGCGATGTCCGCCACGCCCATGCTCGGGCGCACCGGGATCAACGGTGCGCGGCCGCTGTTGAGCTGCCTGACGCGCTGGGAGACTAGATTGACCAAGACCAGCGGGTCGGTGACAATTTCGGAGGCCTTTTCGAGAAGATAGCTTTTCATAGGGGAACCGGGGAATCGCGAAATCGGACGCGCTTGCTCGAACGGAATGACGTTTTCTGGAAGCAAGGACGGGACGGTTGCGCTCAAAACAGATAGGTGGGAAATAGGATCCAGAATGGCATCCGGGCCGGTGGTCAAAGCAGAAATCCGGCACCCTGACAAGCCTTATCTGGCAATTCCATCCGGAAATCGCTGGTTTTTGAAAAAAACCGCGCTCACTTTGGCAGCAGATCGATCCCGCAGCGGCGGAGAACAAAAACCGTCAGCCAGAAAAATCCCACGGTCATGAGGGAGTTCAAGGCGAGGGCGGTCCAAAACCCCCAGCCATGGCGAAGCATCCATGGCAGCAGCAGAAACATCGGCAAGGTGGGGAGAACGAACCAGAACGTGCTTTCCGCGTGGTTCGCCAGGCGCTGCGGGGATTGCCCGGCTTGCTGCATCCAGACCATGGCCACCAGCGAGGTGAGCGGCAACGCGATGAGCAGGGCGGAAAGCCGGTCGTTGACCAGTTGGATTTTGTTCACCAGCACAATGATCACGGCGCTGATCACGAGTTTTGCGAGATCGGCGGATGTGAAGGCGAGGATTTTCTCCCAGTCAATGCGGGACATGGTGAAGCGCGCTTGCAGCGGCTGCCACGATAACCATAGCCTCCGCCCATGCAAGTCGCCTGTCTTGTGGGTTGTGGAATCGTTCTTCTCGCTGGGTGCGCGCCCGCCGCCTCGAACGCCGTGGCACCCGCTCCGTTGAGCGCCGCGCAAAAGGCGGCGATCGGCCGTAAAATCTGGCAGAACGAATGCGCCGGCAGCATCTCCGGACTGACCACCTGGAATGCCGGCGAGGAGTTCCCGTCGCTGGGCATCGGCCACTTCATCTGGTATCCCGAGGGATTCAACGGCCGCTTCACGGAAAGCTGGCCGCCCTTTGTTGCCTACGCCATGCTGCACGGTGCCAAGCCGCCGCCCGTCGCTCAGCAACGCCGCTGCCCGTGGCCCACAAAGGCCGGATTCCAACAAGATTTCAATGGCCCGCGCCTCACCGCCTTGCGCACTTGGCTCGCGGGAAATGTCGCCTTGCAGACGGATTTTATCATCGCCCGGTCGCGTGCCGCCTTGCCCAAAATCCTCGCCGCCGCACCTGCCAGCGAAAAAACACGCATTGCCGCGAACTACCGCAAGGTCGATACCACGCCGCAGGGGACCTACGCGTTGATCGATTATGTGAATTTCAAAGGCGACGGCACCTCGGCCACGGAACGCTACAAGGGTCAGGGGTGGGGATTGCTCCAAGTGCTCGGCGGCATGAAGGACGTTCCTGCGGGTGCCCCTGCGGCCACGGAATTTGCCGCCTCCGCCAAGCGGCTGCTCGCGCGCCGGATCGCCAATTCGCCCCCGGCCCGCGGCGAAAAACGTTGGGAGCAAGGCTGGAACAACCGCTGTGCCACCTACGCCCGCCCGCTCTGAACCACCATGGAACGCCGCCACCTCAGGATCGCGGCGCTTGAATGGGATACCGGCCATCACGGAAAAGGCGCGAACCCGTCACCGGATTCGCGCCTGATATTGATCCCCCCCTCTAGCGCTCGCGAGCGGTGGAATGCAGCTCGGTTTCCCCCCGGAACCCTGACTGCCCGCCCGCTCGCTTGCGCGAGGTTGAACGTATTCCACACATTATTTAGGGTTTGTAAATAATAAAGTTAAAAAAATTTACGGGTCCTTTTGGGGCCGGGAATTCACCCATGAATTCAGGTTTCGAAGGTCGGTCCTGTCCCTACCCCTGATGGTGGAGCAAGAAATCGAAGCGCTGCGATCCGCGCTTCAGCAGACTTGCACCGTTTCAATGCCGAGCAAGCGACCGAGTTTCCCGAGCTTGTCGGCGATGTGGCCGACGCCCACCGCGCAATGGTGCGCCGGACCTTGGGAGTTCCATTCGTTCATGAAACGGCGGGCACCGATGGTGAATTGGTAGCGGCTGTTCGTGTTGCCGATCTCCAGAATGGGGCCGGCCACGGATTCACCCTCCGCGACGAGCAGCTTCAAGCGGCCGTCGCCGGTCTCCACCACCGCGAGCAAGGTCACCGGCCCATGTTTCACGGACATCTCGACGGACAGGCCGCGGCCGACCTTGCCATGATAGACTTGCAGCGGGCGGACCTTGGTCTTGCCCTGTGCGATGGCGACGTGCCCCGGGCCATCGTGGCCCATCAGAACCACGTCCTCATTCCAGTCCAGCGCATAGTATTCGGTGAATGAACCGCCGACGCCGAAGCTGTCCATGATCTTCATTGCCTGGGCGTTCTTCACCTCATACTCGCCGGCGACCGGGATGCCGCGTGCCGTTAGGAGCGAATTCCCCAGGATGATCGAGCTGATCGCATCCTCATTCTCAGGGTTGCCGGTACCCATGTAGTAGTAGGCCAGCGAACCGAGATCGTGCCCGGCTACCAGACGGTCCAGTGCCACCGAGGTGCGCGCGGCGCGTTCCAACTCCTCCTGCGAGCAATCCTCCTGCACGTCGAACTGCTCGCGGAAATGAGCCACCCGCCCGGCGATTTCGCCAACACTCACCTCGCGGCGCAGCGCGGCCAGCTCGTCCACCTCGAGGATTTCCAGGTGGCCGCCGAAGGTGGCGCACTGGAGGGTGGTGTCGGAGTAAATGTCGAGCATGCCGTTGTAATAGTGCCCCATCAGGCCGAGCCGGTTATGCGCCATCACGTTCGCCACGCGCGCGGCCTCGATCCAAGCATCGACTTCATTCCAGCATTCCGGATCGTCGTGCAGGCGGCCGGTGATTTGCTCGAACGGGATGCGTGCGCGCTTGAAGACGTTGGCGATTTCCGGGAGCGGGCAGGCCGAACAATGCGCCAGCCACTCGCCGGTCATCGCGGTGCGATCCCCCATGCGGTTGAAGTTCGCATAATCGATCGCCGCTTCCGGTGATAGATTGAGGACGATCACCGGAACCTTGGCGCGCTGAGCCACTGGCAGCACCGTGGAAGACAACGCATAGCTGGTGATGTGGAGGAATATCAGATCCACATCCTCGCGGCGGAAGCGGTGGCCGGCCTCGAAGGCTTTCGGCGGCGAATCGATCAGGCCGAGATCCACGATTTCCACGCCGGGGCGGGCGAGCTTGGCAGCCACTTCGTGCAGATATCCTTCGAGCCGATCCTTGAGGCCGGAGAACTGCGGCCAATAGGTATCGAGCCCGATGCCGAAAAGGCCGATGCGGACGGGGTGTTGCACGGATGTCCAGTGATTAGTGACCCGCGCTGGTGGCCCCGATGAAGTTGCCATAACCCACGACCAAGGTGGACAGGATGAGGATTCCCAGGCCGGCGAAGAGCAGGCCCTTGGACTTGGGACTTGCACCCTTCCACTCCCTGAGGGCCAGTCCCCAGATGGAACTGAAGATAATGATGGACGCCATGTGGAGAGTCCAACTGCTGAACTTGTAATCGCCCATTTGCGTTTCTCCCATCGAGTAGAAGAAGAATTGAAAATACCAGGTCACGCCGGCGAGCGCGGCGAAAAGGTAGTTCCCGATGAGCGGAACCGGAGTCGGATCCGTGCGACCGTCGAAGGCCGCGCTGGTGTGTGCCGGGCCGGATTCGCCACCTGCGGCAGGATCGGCTGAGGGCGAGTTCTTGCCCGGTTTCGACGTGAAATATTGATACCCCGTCTTGTTTTTCAGGTTGAGCAGCACGCACCAGATGAAGTTGGTGGTGAACCCGCCGAGCAGCACCACGATCAGGATGGGAAGGCCGGTCCATAGACTGTGTTTGGCGTGAATCGCAGGCAAATCCGCACCTGCGGCGGATACGTTCAGAGCGGTTTCCTTGCTCGAGAGTGCTGACAAATTGTCGAGGATGTCGAAAACCTTGGCATCGGTAGCGATGCCAGGAAGTTTGGCGGAGTAGTCCGCGATTCGAATGGCTAGCGGATTGGAGGACGTCTTGACTGCCGTTTGGGCTGCCGCTGATTTTTGAACTGCCGCGGGCAATTTGGTCTCAAGATCGGCGAGATCCCTGGTTTCCTCCGGGGTCAGTGTGGCCTTGGATTTAAGGCCCGCGATCTTGCTTTGCACGGTGAAAGGCTCTTCGATCAGGCCGAGCACATCCGGTAACGAAGCTTCCTTGTCGGACGCAAACAGGCCCGCACCAGCCAGTGACTTGCAGAGTGCCGCGGCGTCATCGCCTATCGGTTCCAACGTGCGGACCGCTTGCTTGCCGCGTGCGGCGGCATCGTTGACCATGTCCACATTCAAGGTCGTCGCACGCATCCAATCACCGGCGGTGAGACCAAACGCGAAACAGGCACTCATGATGCCGGAAAAAGTGGCGACGAGGATGCCTTTCTTGAAATTGAACTCCTTCACCGTGTCGCGCTTCTGCGCCTCGGTCATTTCGTTTTCCTTCGTCTTGCCGGCCAGCGCCGTGACGATGATGCCGACGACGCAGACGACGATCCCGGCCAGAATCCATTGGCCGCTGGCCTTGTCGATGAGCTTGGCTTGGAACTCGCCCCGGAACAATGGCGGGATGAGCGTGCCGAAAACCGTGCAATAGCCCAGCGCCACCGCCATGCCCAGGGACATCCCGAGATAGCGCATGGTCAGCCCGAACGTCAGCCCGCCGAGCCCCCACATCGCGCCAAAAAGATAGCTGTAAAACCTAACTTGTCCGGGTGTCTCCTGGAGCACCGTGACCACGTCCGTCGTGTTCAGAGTGGCGAACACCCATGGTGCGATGATCCAGGAGAAAACCCCGGCGGCAAGCCACGAGGTTTCCCAGGACCAGCGCTTGACGCCGCGGAAGGGAACGTAAAATGAACCGGAAGCAAGGCCGCCTAGCCAGTGATAGAAAACGCCGAGGATGGGATTGTTCATAAATAGCGGGAGTGGTCAGGTTTGACTGCGGCAAAGTGGGAGATGGCCTGACAGGAGGCAAGCTGAAATAGCCAGGCGCCGCTCACGGCAATCTATCGCGACAAATTCATGGACGATCGTCATGGAATTTGTCGCGGTGGTACGGGTGGGGGGAAGGGCCATGCCGGTCAATTCAGCGCCATCGGTGCCTCTGGCTCACGGCCGGAAATAGTGTTCGAGCGCCTCGATGGCACCGGCGCCATGGATGGCGCGGGTGACGAGGCCGCCGCCGGCCAGGATTTTTTCCCGGATCACCGCGACCGAGTTGGCCGGGCAGGCGGTCATGCCGGCGTGGGCGGGATCCAACATTTCCAGGTCGTTGTGGCTGTCACCCATGGCGAAACAACAGGCTGCTGGAAGTTGATAGATCCGGGCGATTTCAGCCAGGCAGCTGCCCTTGTGGAAATCGCGGTGGCCGAAACGCAGATAGATCGAATTCCTCTGCCAGGACAGGTTGGGTTCGGCGGCGGCAAGCGGCGTGATGTGATCGACGATCCATGCCATTTCCTCTTCGGTGCGGGAGATGATGCCGGCCGGTTCGCCATCCAATTCCAGCCACTGGGCACCGCTGTGATGCTCGACTTCATGGCGGATGCGGGCGAGCAATGTGCGGGCGTGCTTGAACAGCCCGTGGACTTCCTTCTTGCAGCGCTTGTTCCATGGGGCGTGTGGAATCCAACGGCCGAAGTCATTGGGGAAATAGATTTCACGTTCGCGGGCGACCACCCAATCGGGCAGGAAGGGGAAACGGCTTTCGATGAAACCCTCCACCATGTATGCCATCGAGCGACCGGTGTTGATGCCCCACACCGCCTGCCGCCCGTCACGAAGCGTTCGGATGCGCGCAAAAAATGCGGCCGGCACCGGGGGTACCGCCGCGGGATCGTGCAAGGTGCCGTCGAAATCGAACGACAGGACGGCGGCTGGCGCTTGCAGTGAGGGCAGGGTCTTCATTCCAAGGGATTCCAGCGGACGGCACGTGGTCCGGGTGATCGGGACGGATTCGAGCACGCGCAAGCTGGTACACGAGGACGGGATCGAACCGCCGACCGACCGGGTGTAAACCGGTTGCTCTACCGCTGAGCTACTCGTGCATGGCAGGCCCGGAAACTGACGGCTGCGCGGGCCGGGATCAAGCCCGGAGTGTTGAGTCCGGGAGTTGCGGGCTTGCGGGTGGGGCGGTGAGGTGATTGGTTGCAGGCACGAATGCACCTGCGACTGTCAGATCAGGAACTCGCGACCTTGGTGGAAATGGTGAGCCTCGCGGCGAATGTCGCGTCGTGGAACCAGAAGGAATCCGCCAGCGACCGGATTTCGGCCTTTGAGGATTTGGAGAGCAAGATTCTGGAAAAAGCCGGCCATTCCGGGCTTGGGGATTGGATCGAGTTTGACGAGGAGAGCCAGCGGTTCCGGGTGAAGCAGGAGATGGAGGAGCGTTTGTTTTACCACGAGTGTTACGATGAATTCCGCAATGAGAGTTTTTGGGACGAGTTGGCGGTACGCATGGCGGACCGCGATCTGGCACGCGCGATCGGGCTAGCGGCTTGGGAAAAACTCAGCGAGGAAGACCGCCGCGCCCGCACGACCGCGTGGGAAAAACGCTACTGGGAGGAATTTTCCAACCGCGGCGTGGAGCGCGTGGTGGTGGTCACCCCGCCGGGAGAAGGCTGATCGCGGTGATCAGGGAGGCGGTGCCGCGGGACGGATTGAATTATGAAGGGAAGAGAAAGAAACCACTTTTCAGTCACTTCAAAAATCAACAATCGGAACTCATCAATCCATTCAGGAGCAAACCGCCGGAACGCGAGCGGGTATATCAAATTGAGGAAAGAGGGACTTGACCCCTGCCATCATGTGCTTACGGTAAGTCCATGAATCACGTGCGCGAACTCACTCTTGCTCGGATCGGCAATTCGCGGGGCATTCGGCTGCCCAGTGCGTTGATCCGCAAGCATGGCCTTGAAAACGGCTTGGTGCTGGAAGATCGCGGCCATGAGCTCGTGATCACCGCGAAGGGGGGGGGCAAAAAACTCTCATGGGAGCAAACCTATCAGGAAATGGCCGCTGAGGGAGACGATGGGGAGGATTGGCATTGCACGGTTGCGGACGGACTCGATGAAATTCCATGGGATCGCCCGATCCCTGGCAAAGCCAAGATCGGCAAACATGCGAAAGCGACCAACGCGAAATGAAACGTTACGACGTGCATTGGGTTCGATTGGACCCGGTTGAGGGGGCGGAAATCGGCAAAACTCGCCCGTGCGTCATTGTCAGTGATGACTCCCGCAACCGTTATCTTGGCACTGTCGTGGTCTGCCCGCTGACGACGATGTTACGCCCGCACTGGCGCACGCGATTGCATGTCACGGTCGCGGGAATGCCTGCGGATATCTGTGCGGATCAGATCCGCACCATCAGCAAAACCCGCTTGACCACAAAGTTGGATGCCCTTTCCCAAAGCGATGCCTTGGCCCTGCGCGAACTCCTGACCGAAATGTATGGAAAGCCGTGAAGGCTGCCGGCACGACCCGTGACAGAAGTCGACACCTCCAAACCTCTCACACTACCGGCGGCGGGGCGAAGCCTTCGCGGTAGTTGCGGCGGACGATGGTTTTGGCCGCCTCTTCATTGTTAGAAAAGGACAGCGTGGCTTTATCCCAGCGCAGTTCCTGGCCGGGGAAACGCGTCGCTTTGACGGCGAGCTGGGTGGCTTCGGTCATGCGGATGGCATCCTTGAAAGGGCTGCGGAGTTCGGTGGGTTTGCCGAGGCAATTGTCCACCCAGGCGTGCCAGTGGTTGAGGCGCGGAAAGTCCGGCAACCCGGGCATCCTGAGGCCCGGAGTCAGTTTGCCGTCGCGCCAGATTTCGAGCCGTCCGTCGGCTGTTAGAAAGAGTGTGCCGCCCTCGCAGACCACCACCGTCATGTTGGTGTCGGGGAATTTTCCCGGCGGCAATCCCAGTGCGGCACGTGAGACGGCCTGGGCCGAGTCGCTGTAATGGATCGCGAAGTGTGGGCGGGCGAATTTTCCGGAGGTCACCGCATAGGTGAGGGTCGAGTGGCACGGGTGGCTGTGGAACTGGGGATTGGGTGATTGGACACAATGGGTTTGCACCGCGATGGGCGACTGCAACTCGTCATAGGCGTAAAAGATCACATCCAACACATGGCATCCCCAATCGCCGAGACCGTTGCTGCCATAGTTCCACCACGAGCGCCAGACGACCGGCGCGATGCCGGCGCGATAGGGGGTGTCCGCGCACGCGCACAGCCACAGGTTCCAATCCAGATGGGCTGGCGGCGGGACCGCCTCGCCGATGGTGCGGTCGAGATTGAAATAATCGCGTTCGTTAGGCGAGTTGATCCAGAGGTGGGCTTCGATGGCCTTGCCGAGAGCGCCGCTGCGGAGGATTTCCACGGCCGCGCGGCGTCCGGCGGTGGCCATGCGCTGGTTGCCGAGCTGGGTGACCAAGCGCGGCCGCGCGGCGAGCGCCTGTTCCATCATCACCAGTTCTTCCAATTGATGGACCAGTGGTTTCTGGCCATAGACGTGCTTGTGTCGGGCCAGCGCGGTGAGCATGATGGGTGCGTGGCTGTGGTCCGGGGTGGACACGATGACGGCATCAAACTGGTCGCCATATTTGGCAAACGCCTCGCGGTAGTCACGGCAGGTGAAGGCAGCGGGGTGGTCTCTAGCAGCTTCCGCCAGGGCGGTGGAATCCACATCGCACAGCCCGGCGATCTCCACCGCCGGATGCTGGGAAACCTGCTTGCGGTCCGTGCCGCCGATGGTCCCGACCACCCCGATCGAGAGCACCCGGAGTTTGGAATTGGCTGCCACCGCGGGTTCCCGCGTCTGGGATCTAACGGCCGTGGCAAGCCCGAGACCGGCGGCACCCGTGTTCCAAAGAAAGCGGCGGCGGTTCATCGATGCTGGCATGCGGCGCCTGATACGGCCGAAACCTCACGGATTTTTCATCCGGCCGCATGGGATGGGTTGGCTTGGCAGGGATGTTCAAGCCAACGGCTGGCTGTCGATTTCCACGATCAGCGAGGAGCATTGGCCGGGGGAGATGGTGACGGCGTTTTCGGCGATGTTGCCGGATTCCACACAGACCATCTGCAAGTATTCGTCGTCGCCGAAGTCGGGCATGCGTTGTGATTTCGCGAGCCACGGGTTCCATACCACCGTGGACAGGGAGCCGGATTTGCGCACACGGATGATGCGGTGCAGCACGGGATCACGGATTTCCACGGTGGCGGCGCTGTCCTGATAGGTGCGGTCCACCTCGGCGGCGATGCGGATGGCCCCGGCGGTTTCGGTGAACTCGGCGGCGAGCAACAGGTCGTGGTAGCGGGTGCCGCGCAGGCCGGTGATTTCAATTTGGCGGCTGTCCCCGACTTGGAAATAGGAGTGCAGGCAGTTTTCGAAGGTGAAATCCGCGTCGCTGATGTTAGAGACGGCGAGTTCCAGCGTGAGCGAGGTGCCGGCGGTCACGCTGTAGTCCACCACGCAGGCATCGTCCGGCGGCAGCCGGAAATGCAAGCGGATAGATCCATCCGGCAGCACCCGGGTTTCCAACAGGTCCCAATCCGCCACCCGCGCGAAGCCGTGGGCGGCCATGCCCTCGCGGGGGCCGAACCAAGGGAAGATCAGCGGCACGCCGCCGCGGATCGGCTGGTTGGCCTGGAACCGGCTAGCTTGGCTCAGGAAAAGCAGCGGCGGCTCGCCCTTTTTTTGAAAACGGGTGACGTGGGCACCGTGCGGATAGATTTCCGCGATGCTCCAGTCGGTTTCGACATGGATTGCCGACAGATCCCCCTGACCTGGAAAGACGGTCACCCGCCCCGGGATTTGATGATTTTCAAGGGCTTCCAAGAGGTGACAGAGCGTTGTGCGAAGGACTTGTTGACTCCTCCGGCTATGGCAGGGTCTTGTGCGTGCCGTCGCAGAGCGGCGGATTGGCGGTGTGTTTGCACTGGCACCACCACACGGTCTTTTTTTCGGGCACGTCGAATTTCACCGGTTGCAGACCTGTCCCCTTGTGGGAACTGTCGCAAAACGGTTGCTGGGCGGACCGCCCGCACGAGCACCACCAATGCACTCCCGCTTCGACTTCAAGCGCTAACGGTTTCCTATCGCAAATGATCGGTTTTTCAGTCATCCGGGGAATCTGCACCCGTTTCCGCATCAGCGCGAGACGGAAAACGAAAATACCGCCGATTTCGTCCCGCTGGCAGCCGCGTCGGCCACGGCTTTGGTCCTCAAGAGCGAAGTCGTCGGGAATTTTTCGGGTTTCAGATACCGCTGGGCGGGCACATGATAGACAAACGTCACCGCAAGCCACCCGGCAAGGATGGCCGACGAACCACTGACAAAATGGCGGAGCTTCATCGGATGCTACGGAAACGCTTACTATTTCCTTCGCGCTTATTGCTCCTGATCAGAGAAAAATGCAACTCAAATATCGGGCCGTGTCGGCGCTGGTTCAAAAAGGGGGTGTTTAAATGGGGGTTGTCGTGATCCGTGGCTGCGGCTAGATTGGCGGTCAAGAGCAGCCAAACGCCGCGGAACCGGAGCATGGCGGAGACAGGAGCCAACGGCAATTCCACCGCGACGAATCCGCACCCGACCGAAACTCACCATTGCCATGGGCATTTTCAGCAAACCCCGCCTGCGTGGCCTCGACCGCCGTGAAGACCTGCCGGAAGGCCTCTGGAACAAGTGCCCGGATTGTGGCGCGATGATCCACAACCTCGAACTCCAGCAGAATCTCCGCGTCTGCCCGCACTGCGGCCACCACTTCCAGATCGATTCCCGCGAGCGCATCGCAATGCTCTCCGACCCCGAATCCTTCGAGGAAACGGACGCGGATCTTGTTTCCGCAAACCCACTCGGATTTCAGGAGTACGCGGAAAAAATCGCGATTCTGCGGGGGAAAACCGGGCTGGACGATGCGGTGGTGGCGGGCCGCCTCACGATAGGCGGCCACCGGGCGATGATTGCGGTGATGGATTTCAGGTTTTTCGCCGGCTCGATGGGCTCGGTGGTTGGCGAAAAGATCACCCGCGCCATCGAGATGGCCATCGCCGAAAAGCGCGGCGTCATCATTGTTTCCGCCTCCTCCGGCGCGCGCATGCAGGAAGGCATGCTCTCACTGATGCAGATGGCCAAAACCTGCGGTGCTCTCGCCCACCTGTCCGAGGCGAAACTGCCCTACATTTCCCTGCTCACCCATCCCACCACCGGCGGGGTGACGGCGTCGTTCGCCACCATCGGCGATATCAACCTCGCCGAACCCAAGTGCATGATCGGCTTCGCCGGTCCGCGGGTGGTCAAGGAAACGACCCAGCAGAATCTTCCGCCCGGTTTCCAAACGGCCGAGTTCATGCTCGAGCATGGCTTGATCGATGCGATCGTGGCCCGGCCGCAACTGCGCGAGCGCCTGACCAGCCTGCTTTCCTTCATGATGCCGCAGTAGCCGCGGGCGCGCCATGGATGTTAGACCAGTTCTCACAATTCATGTGACTTTCCTTTGGCGGGGTCTGAGTCAAGGCCGACCTTTCCATATGCAACTCTGCGGCCGGAACGAGCAGCTTGAACGCTGACAGTTCCATCCGAACCCGGCACCTGATTTTGAAGTGGCCTCAGCCGTCGGCGGGGATGGCGTCGCGGCACCAGGCGAGGGCCATGAGGGCATAGCCGGTGCCATAGGGTTGGTGGTAATCGTAGAGCGGATAGTCCCACCACGAGCCGTCTTTTTCCTGGCGCTCCAGCAGGATGGCGGCAAGGCGTTTGGCGTAGGCGGCGTGGGTCTCCTTGGGCAGCAGTTTGACGGATTCGGTGAAATAAAAGATGCCGTAGTAATAGAAATAGCCGGAGATTTGGAAGAAGGTTTCATGGGGCACCGGACGTTTGCGGCCGATGCTGAGAAACCCTTCACGGGCGAGGAAACGCTCAGCCCAGGTGGTGAGAACTTCATCGGTCACGGCTTGTTCGCCGAAGACCCGCAGGCAGGCATTGCAGGCCTGGGACCGGGCGAGCGAACCGGCGGGCCGGTTGATCGGAGTGCGCGGGCGCATCCGGTGGCTGAAGGCGTAGGTGTAGGAGAAATCGGGGGTGCGCTGATAGTTGATGGAGGCGATCGAGTGGTTGACGATTTTGTCGTCGAGTTTCACGCCCATCACGTCGCGGGCCTCGGCCATTGCGAGCAGCACGGTGGCGGTCATGAAGGCGGTGGGCATGCCGGAGGGTTTCTGGGTGGTGACATTGTCGAAGAGATCGAGGTATCCCCAGCCGCCATTGACATCTTCGTAACGGTTGGTGAGATCGATTTGTTCCTGGGCGAGACGGGCCCATTGCGCTTTGGCGGCAGGATTTTTTTCCCGCTGATAGAGGCGGGTGATGGCGCGGAGGCCGTAGGCGTGGCCCCAGACGTTATAGGTGGTGGTGGGGTCGGCGCGGCGGAGTTTCGGCAACTCCGTGGCGATCCAGGTGGCGGCCTTGTCGATCGCGGCCAGCACCTCGGGGCGGGGATCCGCGGAGTCGAGCAGGCCTGATAGGGCGAGGCCGGAGGCACCGGCGCGGAACGCGTGGTGAGCCCCGGGCAGGGGCGCGTAGATGTTGAGATCCTTGGTGCGGGTGGGGCCGCCCCATGAGCCGTTAGAATTCTGAGCGGTGACGAGGAAATCCACGCCGCGGCGGATCGAAGCGTCAATGGCCGCGCGGGTGACTGCGGGAAGCGGGGCGGGTGATTCTCCGGCCACAGCGACTGCGGCAACGGCGAGGGCGGCGAACAACGTGAGTGGGAAAGCGGACACGGTGTGAAGGGGACGTATGGAAAATCCGTCGGATCGGACGGATCGGGCGGATGAGGTTATGAGTATTACGAGTCCAAGGAGTCCTATTTAGGGGCCAGAATCACCTGGCCGACTTCGAGGCCGGAGAGGATTTCGGTGTCGTCCTTGGAGACCCGGCCGCGTTTGACGGGGCGGCGGTCGGTTTTGCCATCGGTGAGTTTCACTTCGACGGTCCAGCCTTTCGGGTCATAGGTGAGGGCCTTGGTGGGGATGACGATGGCGGATGGCTGATGGTAGGAGATCATGCGGATCTGGGCGGTGGCACCGGTTGCCGGGGTGAGGTCTTGCGGCCAGCTGGCGGATAGATCCGCGCGGTAGGTGCCGTCCGGCCCGGGGGCGGCGGCGATGGAAGCGAGTTGGACGGGGATTTCGAGGTCCTCGCGGCCGGCAAGGGTGGCGATTCCGGCGAGTTCGGGTTTGAGTGAGCGGGCACTGGCCTCATCGAGGAAAGCCACCAAGGCGGGTTTGGCGGCGGCCGGAACGAAGGTGGCGAAGGGACGGTTCACGGGAGGACGGCCATGCTTGAAGAGGGTCTTGAGGGCTTCGGTGGGAGTCCAGCGGCCGTTTTCAATCGGGCCATGATAGAACCAGCCGTCGGCGGGGGCATTGATTTCGAACAAGGCGCGGTCGGCTTCCAACTCGGCGAGGGTTTCCTGTTCGCGCTGGCAGGTGGTTTTGAGAGCTGCTAGATCGATCTTCTTGAGTTCGATGGAACGGGGGATGTCCTCTTGCGCCTTGCGGAGAATGATGGCGGTATCGCGTTCGTTGTTAGCGAGGGTGACGGCTTCGCGCGGGAGTGCGACATCCAGGGCGCGCTTGTAATCGAGGGTTTCCATGCGCAGGGCGAACTCGGCGGTGACCACGGCATCTTTCTGCCGGGTGAGGATGATTTCCTCGGTGTCTTCGGTGAGGTCGTCCGCAGCGTACATTTTGGTGAGCTGCCGGAGCTCTTCCTGTTGGTTAGAGAGCATTTGTTTTTTGTGCTCGAGTTCCTGGGCGGCGGTTTCTTCGACGGCCTTGCGGCGGGTCTTGGTGAAATAGGTGTTTTCCTCTTTGGCGATTTCCGCGGTGCGGAGCGCGGCAGCCAGGGTGTTGGGTGCGGTTTCCTGCAGGTGTTTGAGATCGAGTTCGGCTTGGGCCAGGGTGAGGGTGTTGGCAGTGAGCGCGCGGCGGAGGTCCACGAGTTTTTTATCGATGGCTTCGGCATCGAAGCGGACGAGGGTGTCGCCCGTGGCAACCTTGCTGCCGTGTTCGGCGAGCTCGATGATTTGGAAATCCGGCCAGGATTTGGGTTCGATCTGGAGCAGCATGCAACCTCTATCCGGGAGGGCGGTGGCGGTGAACAAAGTTTCCAGGATGAACGGCTGTGGTTCGATGGTGATTTCTCCGGCGTGGGCGGCGGCGGCGATCAATACAGGAATGAGATGCAGAGCGGTCAGGCGGATCATGGCGGGGGGAAGCAAGCATGAAAGGGAGGAAAGATCAACCCGTAGCTTTACCTTTTCTGGCGAGCCAGATCGGCAGCAAACGCGATTTCTTCGCCTCCGGGGAGGCGGGCACGGTGAATTCGGCCACCTCGAATCCCGCGCGCTGGAGCCGCCGGGTGAGATTGGCAACAGGCCGCGAACCGGCGATGGCGAGCAAGCCGCCGGCTTGCAAGGCTTCGTAAGCCGCGGCGAGCCAGCGACGGTCGTCCACCCACGGGCGGTTGGCCGGACCGGTGGGCGACGCGTCGAGATGCAACAGGATGGCGTGGAGCAAGCCCGCTTGGCGGGTGAGGGCGCTGGGTCCGCAGTCGGTTTCGAGTTCGATCCGGGTGTCGCAGAGGAGCGGGCTAGCGGGCAGATGCAGGCGATGCCATTCGGTTAGGGCGGCAAGGGGTTCCGCGATGATGAAGGTGGCACGTTTCTGGCGGAGTTCCGTGGCGGCGGTGGCGAGCATGTGGCCGAGGCCGAGGCCGGCGAACCAGAGTTTGGGTTGGCGGGCGGGCCGGAACGGGGCGCAGGCGAGGCGTGCGAGTTCCTCTTCGGCGGCGCGGGTGGCCGGGCCGCAGATCTGTTGGCCGTGGATGAGCAGGGATTTCCGGCCGTCATGCTCCTGCAGGGCGAGCGTGCTGCCGTCGGGCAGCCGGGTTTCCGCGAGAGTGATTCTTGGTTTCATGGAGCATGGGGCATGGGTTGCGCTCAGGACTTAGTGGATGGAGGCCACTCTGTCCACAGAACCTGTAGCGAAAAAAAACCCCGGCCGTGAATGGCCGGGGTTTGGTTGGTTGAGGGTTGGCGGAAAGGAGACCGGAGTCTCCCGGCGATCAGAGCGAGCCCTTGAGCACGGAGGATGGCTTGAAGCCGACCGACTTGGAGGCGGCGATCTTCATGGATTCTCCGGTCTTCGGGTTACGACCAATACGCGCAGCGCGTTTTTTGACCTCGAAGGTGCCGAAACCGATGATTTGGACCTTCTTGTCTTTCTTCACGCCTTTGGCGATGGAATTCAGGACAGCGTCGAGGGCTTCGTCGGCGCAGCGCTTGGTGGCGTCTTTCCCGAGGGCGGCTTGGATGGATTCGATAAGTTCAGCTTTGTTCATGGCACCGGGAGTTTGCGCGGATGAGGTATGGGGTTGGCAAGAGAAAATCCATTGGTTTCAAAGGATTTTTTTGAAGTGATTGCTTGACTTGCTGTGCCCTTCTGGTGTTGGGGCGCCGCGGATTGGCCGGGGCCGGGGCGGCCGCGGACTCCCGGCACCATCATGTTAGAGTCTGCTAGGAAGTCGTCGCGGGCGGGCGTGTCCGTTAGCCGGGTTGGCGAAAGGCTGCGGATCAGGCGGAAACACGCCGTTAGCGCAGCCGTGGCACGCGGCATGGAAACAGTTATGCGGTGGTTTGAAAGAACCCCGGTGCCGGGGAAGGCGGTGGTTTCCCGGAGCGAAGGCCGGAGGATTACGGCAACCGGAGCAAGGTCACCGGCGGGTGGCCCGTGGGAAGGATGGTTTTCGGGATGGACGCCAGGGTGGAATTCGATGGCTCTCATTGCAATCAGACCTGCGGACGGACGGGGGATGCCGGATTTCCGACAAAAAAAGTTGCGGCCTTTTCCGGATGGGATTATACCACCGCCCTGCCCCCGCACCAAGCGGGCCCGCCCCTGCATGACCCGCCGCCCGCTCATCATCGCCCTGATTGTATGGCTTACCAGCCTGGTGCCGGTGTTTGCATCCGGGCAAGGCATTCCATTGCATGCCGAGCGGCTTTGGGCATCCCTGCCCATCACCAACTCCATGGTGATGGTCTGGCTGGCGGTGGGACTGATCGTCCTGTTCTGCCAGGCCGCCACCCGCAAGATGGCGTTAGTGCCCGCGGGTTTCCAGAACTTCGCCGAGTGGTCGATCGAGTCGTTGTATGATTTCCTTGGCGGGTTGCTGGGAAATCGCCTTAACCAACGGGTATTCTGGTTCCATGGTTCGGTTTTCCTGCTGATTTTAGTCAATAATTGCATGGGTTTGATTCCGGGGGTGGGCACCATCGGTTGGCACACGGTGGATAGCGCCGGCGAGCACGGGTTTCTGCCGCTGCTGCGGGGTGCCAATGCCGATCTCAACATGACGGCGGCCATGGCGCTGACCTTCGCGGTGTTGTGGTTTTACTGGGCCATCACGGAAAACGGACTCAAGGGATTTCTCGCCCACCTGTTTGCGCCCAAGGGCGAATTTCACGGTGTGATGCTTCTATTCATGGTGCCGGTGTTTCTGTTTGTGGGTGTCTTGGAAGTCATCTCCATCGCGATTCGCCCGATCGCCCTGACCTTCCGTCTGTTCGGCAACATCTACGGCGGCGAGCAGACGCTGGAAAAGGTGATGTCGCTGGTGCCCAAGCCGCTGGCCTTTCTGCCGGCGCTGCCATTTTACTTCCTGGAGTTGCTCGTTGGGTTTATCCAGGCGCTCGTTTTCATGCTGCTCTGCGCGGTCTTCCTCAAGCTCATCTGCGACCACGGCGACGAAGAGCATCTCTGACATCTTCCGCCGGCCGACCATGGCATGACCGTGGGGCCGGCAGAAACCACAACCCCAACACACCTAACAACATCATGACATTATATCACATTGCTGTCGCGCTCGCTGCGCTCGGTGCCGGTCTCGGCATCGGTTTCGTCGGTTCCAAGGCCGCCGAAGCCACCGGTCGCAATCCGGGTGCGGCCACCCCGATTCTGGTGGCCTCGATTATTTTCGCCGCCCTGATCGAAGGGGTGTTCCTCATCACGGTCTTTGTCGTCAGCAGGTAATTCACCGGCCGCACGCGTCACCTGGCGCGTGCGGCGATTCATCTGTCACCTTCCGCCATGATCACCTTCTTCGCCTCCCAAGTTGCCGAGAGTCCCGGTGCTTTTGAAATCATCAAGGAATCGTTTGATTTCGGCGGCTGGTATTTCGTCGCGCAGGTGATCAATTTTTTCATCGTCATCTGGGTGTTGAAGAAATTCGCGTTCGGGCCGATCCAGAACATGCTGGAACAACGCCGCAGCCGGATTGCCGCGGGCGAGGAGAAACTCAAGCAAATCGAACACCAACTCGCCGCGTCCGAACAGACGACCGCTGCGGCCATCGCCAAGGCCAACGAAGACGCCGTGCGCCTGATCAACGAGGCCAAGCAGGGTGCCACCGCCTTCACCGAGCAGAAGGCCCAGGAAGCCATCGCCCAAGCCCATCAGATTCTAACCAAAGCGGAAGCCGCCGCCAAAGCGGACCGCGACCGCCTGAGTGTGGAGCTGAAGCGCGAATTCGGCCGGCTGGTGGCCGCCACCACGGCGCAAGTCACCGGCAAGGTGCTCACCGCGGACGACCAGAAGCGCATCAACGAAGACGCGCTCGCCCAGGTTGAAGGCTGATTCCCCGGTTTTACCCTTGCTTCCACATGAAAATTTCCAGAGTCGCCGCCACCACCGCACGCCGCCTGTTCGGGCTCTGCCAGTCCGGCGAGCGGCTGGATGAATCGAAGTTGCGCCTCGTCGTCGCCCGCTTGATCGAATCCCAGCCGCGGGATTACCGCGCCGTGCTCGCCGCGCTCCAGCGCCTGACGCGCCTCGACCACGAGCGGCGCAAGGTGACGGTGGAAAGCGCGGTGGAACTCGATGAACCCACCCGCCAGCGGGTGGTGGCCGGCCTTGCCAAACAATATGGCTCCGAACTCGTCGTCGAGTACCAGCTCAACCCATCCCTGTTAGGCGGCCTGCGCATCCGCGTCGGCAACGATGTGTTGGACGGCTCGGTCCAGGGCCGCCTTGACCGCCTCGCCAACGCCTTTTGATCCTCTTGCATTCCCGCTGAACCCCGCACCCTGATCCCCAGCCAATTTCCCCTATGAGCAGCATCCTCCAGGAACTCGAACAACAGATCGCCGGAATCAGCGCTTCCGTCGAAAAATCCAATGTCGGCACCGTCCGTCAGGTCGGCGACGGCGTGGCCAAAGTTGAAGGTCTCTCCGATGTCATGCTCAACGAGATGATCGATTTCGGTGGCGGCGTCACCGGCATGGCCCTCAACCTTGAGGAAAGCGAAGTCGGGGTGGTTCTGCTAGGCGATTATGCGGCCGTCAAGGAAGGCTCCGAATGCCGCACCACCGGCAAGCTGCTCTCCGTGCCGGTTGGCGAGGCGCTGCTCGGCCGGGTTGTCAACGCGCTCGGCCAACCCATCGACGGCAAGGGCGAAATCGCTGCGGCCGCCAACTATCCGATGGAAAAAATCGCGCCGGGTATCATCAAGCGCAAGTCCGTTTCGGTGCCGGTCCAGACCGGCATCATGTCCATCGACGCGATGATTCCCATCGGTCGCGGCCAGCGCGAACTGATCATTGGCGACCGCGCCACCGGCAAGACCACGATCGCGGTGGACACGATCATTTCGCAGGCGCAGCAAAACAAGGCGGCCGAGCAGGGCAAGCTCCTCAATCACAAGCCGCTGTATTGCATCTACGTCGCCATCGGGCAGAAACTCTCCAACGTGGCGCGCATCCACAAGATCCTCGAGGACGCCGGAGCGATGGAATACACGACCATCGTTTCCGCCTCCGCCTCGGACGCCGCGGCCATGCAATACATCTCCCCCTATGCCGGTTGCGCCATCGCCGAGTATCTGATGGACAAGGGCCAGGACTGCCTGATCGTGTTCGACGATCTTTCCAAACACGCCGTGGCCTACCGCCAGGTCTCGCTGATTCTGCGGCGGCCATCCGGTCGCGAAGCCTATCCGGGCGACGTGTTCTACCTCCATTCCCGCCTGCTCGAGCGCTCGGCCCGGCTCACCGCGGCGGCGGGTGGCGGCTCGCTCACCGCGCTGCCCATCATCGAAACCCAGGCCGGCGACGTTTCCGCCTACATCCCGACCAACGTGATTTCCATCACCGACGGCCAGATCTATCTGGAAACCGACCTTTTCTATCAGGGTATCCGGCCCGCGATTTCGGTCGGCCTTTCGGTGTCCCGGGTCGGTTCCGCCGCGCAGACCAAGACGATCAAGTCATGCGCCGGCACCACCAAACTCGACCTCGCGCAATACCGCGAACTGCAGGCCTTCGCCCAGTTCGGTTCCGACCTTGATGCCTCGACCAAAAAGAAACTCGAGCGCGGGGCGCGCATCGTGGAGCTCTTCAAGCAAAACCAATACAGTCCGCTGGCCATGGAGATGGAGTCCATCCAGCTCTTCGCGATGCAAAACGGTTACTTCGATGATGTCGCGGTGGCCGATGTGAAACGCTTTCAAGCCGCGCTGGGCGAGTTCTTCAGCACCCGCAAGGGCGAGCTGCTCGACAAGATCCGCAACGAAAAGCCGGACCTCAAGAAAGACGCCGCCATGGTTGATGCCGTCAAGCAGGCCATCGGGGATTTCAAGACATCGTGGAAATGAGGTTATAGGTTAATAGTTATTAGGAAAGAGAACGATCCCGCGCAATAACCGCCAACCAACCACTGATAACAAATAACAAATAACTTTTAACACTGCAACATGGCCAACCTCCGCGACATCCGCCGGCGCATCAAGTCGGTCACCAACACCGCGCAAATCACCCGCGCGATGCAGTTGGTGGCCGCCTCCAAGATGAAGAAGGCGCAGGATCAGGCGCTGGCCGGCCGGGAATACGCGCAGCAACTCACCCAGATGTTGTTTGATATCCGGCGCAATTTCACCGAGGATTCCCATCCGCTGCTCGAACACCGTGGCGGCAAGCGCGAGTTGGTGCTGGTGATCTCCACCGACAAAGGCCTGTGCGGACCGCTCAACACCAACCTGGCCCGCAAGATCCATGCACTCACCTCGGCCGACGCCCATTTCGTCACCGTCGGGCGCAAACTGCGCATCTTGTGTGAGAAACTCGGCAAGAAGGTCGTCGCCGATTTCACGGTACGGGACCCGGTGCCGTTCTCGCAAACCCGGCCGGTCGCCAAGTTCATCACCCAGCAGTTTCTCGAGGGGCACTATGACAAGGTTTCCATCGCCTTTACCGGTTTTGTCAACACCCTGCGCCAGGAGGCCGAGGTGGTGACTCTGCTGCCGATCCAAGGCCACCGCAAGGGCGAGGAGCAGGCGTTCGAATCCGTCGGCAAGGGCTTCTCCGCCGAGCAACATCTCAAAGATCCCTTCCTCGACTATACCTTCGAACCGGATTCCGCCCGGGTGCTTGGCGCCATTCTGCCGCTCTATGTGAATTACGAGGTTTTCCAAGCCCACGTCGAATCCCGCGCCTCCGAACACTCCGCGCGCATGGTCGCCATGAAAGCCGCCACCGACAACGCGAACAAGTTCATCAAGGAACTCACCCTCGAATATAACAAACTCCGCCAAGGCGCGATCACCGCCGAACTGCTCGAAATCACCACCGCCATGAAGGCGATGGAATGACAGTGCCCTTCTAACTTATAACTGATAACATATAACTTTCCGCCACTTCCACCCATGAGCAATACCGGAACCATCGTCCAGATCATCGGCGCCGTCATCGACGCCGATTTTTCCAAAGCCACCAAGCTGCCTGAAATTTACAACGCTTTGGAAATCCAATACGTCCTCAACGGCGTGGACACCAAGCTGGTGCTGGAAGTCCAGCAACACCTGGGCGACGGCTGGTTGCGTGCGGTCGCCATGTCCACCACCGATGGGCTCAAGCGCGGCATGACCCTAACCGATACGGGCAAGTCCATTGCCGTGCCGGTCGGCAAACAGGTTCTCGGCCGGATCTTCAACGTCACCGGCGATCTGGTGGACGAAAACGGGCCGATCGCCGACGATTCCCACCGCTCCCCGATCCATCGCCCCGCGCCGGAATTCATCGAGCAATCCGCCAACACGGAAGTTCTGGCCACCGGCATCAAGGTGATTGACCTGATCTGCCCGCTGCTCAAGGGCGGCAAGGGCGGCATGTTCGGCGGGGCCGGGGTTGGCAAGACCGTGGTCATCATGGAACTCATCAACAACATCGCCAAGGCGCACGGCGGATTCTCCGTCTTCGCCGGCGTCGGCGAGCGGACCCGTGAAGGCAACGACCTCTATTGGGAAATGATCGAGTCCGGGGTCATCGCCACCGAGCGCGATGACAAGGGCCATCCGAAACTCAACGAACAAGGCAATCCGGTTCTAACGGAAGGTTCCAAGGTAGCCCTCTGTTATGGGCAGATGAATGAGCCGCCGGGTGCCCGGCTGCGGGTCGCGCTCTCCGCCCTGACCATGGCCGAGTATTTCCGCGACGAGGAAAACCAGGATGTGCTGCTCTTCATCGACAACATCTTCCGTTTCTCCCAAGCGGGCTCCGAAGTATCCGCGCTGTTAGGACGGACCCCGTCAGCCGTGGGTTACCAGCCTACCCTGTCCGAGGAAATGGCCGGTCTGCAGGAGCGGATCACCTCCACTAACAAGGGTTCCATCACTTCGATCCAGGCCGTTTACGTTCCCGCGGATGACTTGACCGATCCGGCTCCCGCCAACACCTTTGCCCACCTTGACGCCACCGTCGTGCTCGAGCGTTCGCTCGCCGAACAGGCGCTCTTCCCCGCCGTGGACCCGCTTGCCTCCACTTCCAAGGCGCTCGCTCCGGAAATCGTCGGTGAGGAACACTACCGTGTCGCCCGGGGTGTCCAACAGGTGCTGCAGCGTTACAAGGACCTGCAGGACATCATCGCCATTCTCGGGATGGACGAGCTGTCCGACGAGGACAAGACCTCGGTCTTCCGCGCCCGCAAGATCCAGCGCTTCCTCACCCAGCCCTTCCACGTGGCGGAGGTGTTCACCAACGTCTCAGGGGTCCTCTGCTCGATCGAGGAAACCGTCAAGGGCTTCGCTGAAATCCTCGACGGCAAACTCGACACCGTGCCGGAAGGCAACTTCTACATGAAGGGTAATATCGACTCAGTCGCAAGAGACTGAATCGGATGCTGAATGTTGGATGTTGGATGTCATCCACTTCCTTTGATTCAAAATTCATCACCCAAACTCAAAAAAATCCCCACCCATGCCGCTCCACCTCGATATCGTCACTCCCGAGAAGAAGGTTTTTTCGGATTCCGTGGACAACGTCTATCTGCCTGGAACGGATGGTGAAATCGGCGTCCTGCCGTTGCACGCGGGGCTGGTGACCGCCCTCAAACCGGGCGAGTTGCGCTATCTTTACAACGGCCAGGTGGTGACTCTGGCGATCGGCTCGGGCTTCGCGGAAATCACCCAGACCAAGGTGGTCGTGCTCACCGATATGGCGTTGGGAGAGGCCGAGATCGATGAACTCAGCGCGGAAGAAGCGATCCAACGCGCCCAGGAGCAACTCCAGAACGTCGAACACAGCATGGATGCGGAAGAGGTGGCCTATCTGCAAGGGATCATCTCCAAGTCCACTGCGGCCATCCAGTTCAAGCGCAAGCACCACAGTTGAGAAGCGCACGCCGGGGATGTCGGTTCGGTTGATGGGGTGCTTGCATCCAAAGGGTGAAGAGTGGCCTTTGGAAGTGGGGATTCTCACGTGCTTTGAAGGTTTGTTCAGTTGCGGGGTGTGCGGTAATGCCAGAGTACTCGCCGCACATTCCAACAATTTTCGGGCGATTTCATCCTAGTCATTGCCAAATTGCAGGATCCCCGCTCAATTGCCCGCGTTATGAGCACTCCGCAAACTTCCCACGCCGCCCTGCAGAAATGGGTCACAGAAATCACCGCCCTTTGTATGCCCGACTCTGTTGAGTGGTGTGATGGCTCCACTGCCGAATGGGACCGCCTCACTTCCTTGATGGTTGAAAAAGGCACGTTCACCCGCCTCAATCCGGAAAAGCGCCCGAACTGCTTTCTTGCCCGTTCGACCCCATCGGACGTCGCCCGCGTCGAAGACCGGACCTTTATCTGCTCCAAGACCCCGGCCGGCGCAGGCCCCACCAACCACTGGGCCGATCCTGCCGAAATGCGCGCCAAGTTGATGGGAAAATTCATCGGCTGCATGAAGGGCCGCACCATGTATGTGATCCCCTTCTGCATGGGTCCGCTCGATTCCCCACTCGCCAAGATCGGCGTGGAAATCACCGACAGCGCCTACGTGGTGGTCAACATGCGCATCATGACCCACATGGGTGCCCAGGTCCTCGCCCGCCTCGAAGCCGAGGCCGCCGGCACCGCCACTAACAAGCGCGATGGTTTCGGCAATTACATTCCCTGCCTCCACTCCGTCGGGGCCCCGCTGGAATCCGGTCAAGCCGATGTCTCCTGGCCCTGCAGCGATGAAAAATACATTGTCCATTTCCCCGAGACCCGCGAGATCATGTCCTTCGGTTCCGGTTACGGTGGCAATGCCTTGTTAGGAAAAAAATGCCTTGCCCTGCGCATCGCCTCCAACATTGCCCGCGAGAACAACTGGATGGCCGAGCACATGCTCATCGTCGGTCTCCACTCCCCGGATGGCGCCAGCAACTACATTTCCGCCGCCTTCCCATCCGCTTGCGGCAAGACCAACCTCGCCATGCTCATTCCGCCGAAGCCCTATCAGGACGCCGGTTGGAAAACCTCCATCATCGGCGACGACATCGCCTGGCTCTGGCCGCATGAAGACGGCACGCTCCACGCCATCAACCCGGAAACCGGCTACTTCGGCGTGGCCCCCGGCACCGCCTACAACACCAACCCGCTGGCCATGGAATCCATCAAGGCCAACGCCATCTTCACCAACGTCGGCCTCACCGACGACGGTGACATCTGGTGGGAAGGCATGGACGGCGCACCGCCCGCCCACGCCATCGACTGGACCGGCCAGGATTGGACTCCTGACTGCGGCCGCGTTTGCGCCCACGCCAACGCCCGCTTCACCGCCCCCGCCGTCCAGTGCCCGTCCATCGACCCGAACTGGCAAAATCCGGATGGTGTTTCCATCTCCGCCATCGTCTTCGGTGGCCGCCGC
>Ga0268284_1000286_pt1 | contig 39789 bp, 38 predicted proteins | sample saktaG_14_FD_190137 | JGI IMG/M metagenome (GOLD analysis project Ga0268284, IMG submission 190137) | Saline water microbial communities from Sakinaw Lake, British Columbia, Canada - sak_2013_06_06_40m | ecosystem: Environmental > Aquatic > Non-marine Saline and Alkaline > Saline ...
CGGTGAGAGGAAAACATACATCCATTGCAAAGAAAAATGCAATAGTTGCAACAACATATTTAAAACCACATTATTTTTGAACAGCAGAATGTTAATCATGTCGCATTCTCATTCAGCATCGGTATAAAAGAAGTGAAAGTAAAGTATCCAAACCTGGAAGTAATCATCGTTTCCGGGCATGGAGATATGGATACTGTATTGCAGGCGATGAGGCTGGGAGCACTTGACTACCTCAGGAAACCCTTCAGGCATATCGATATTCAGATTGCTATCGAGCGGACTCAAAAATTTATACATCTCCATCATAAGCTCAGGCAAATGGTGGAAAAGAATTCATTGATCTCAAAAGCCCTTGAAGAAAAAATCGAGAGGCATTTTATCGGTATCAGCCTGCAGATTCAGGACGTATTCGAAAAAGCAATCTCCGCTGCAAATTATCCCGATGCCAATGTGCTGATCACAGGTGAAAGTGGAACCGGGAAAGAAAATATTGCCAGGATTATACACTATTCGAGCGCGAGGAAAGATCATGTTTTTTATGCTATAAACAGCAGCGCTATTACAGATACGCTGTTGGAAAGCGAGTTTTTCGGCCATAAAAAAGGATCATTTACCGGTGCAATCAGCGATAAAATGGGTTTCTTTGAGGTTTGCCACGAAGGCACCTTATTTCTTGACGAAATTTCCGATATGCCTTTGAATCTGCAGGCGAAAATACTGCGCGCCACGGAAGAAAAAGTGATTACCAGGATCGGTGATACAAACCAGATTCAAACCGACTTCAGGATCATATCAGCGACAAATCATGATATCGAAACACTGGTACAGGAAAAAAAATTCAGGCTCGACCTGCTTCACCGGCTCAACACCTTGCACATACATATTCCCCCGCTCAGGGAAAGGCCTGAAGACATTAAACCCTTGCTATTCCATTTTGCCAAAGATTATGCACTGAAATTCAATAAAACTAATCTCAGGATTGATAAGAAAGTTGTCGACGCACTGACAAAATATGATTTCCCTGGTAATGTCAGGGAGCTTAAAAACATGACCGAAAGAGCCTTTATCCTTAGCAAAGGTGATGCACTTGGGATAAATGACTTCCCGGTCAAATCCCAAAAAACCCTAACAACCGGGCACGAGGCCGGTTCGCTCAATTTGAAAACACATGAAATCGAATTGTTGCAAGGTGTGCTCAGAAGCTGCAAATACAATCAAAAAGCTGCGGCAGATGTTCTTGGGATAACCCGCGATGCCCTCATCAGGAAAATGAAAAAGTACAATATCAATATCAGCAAATTCCAAGACTAAACAGTTTATCAGTCAGACTCAAATTTTTCAATTGAATTATTGAGAGTAAAACCGCACACCTGTGCGGTTTTATTCATAAAAATAAAGTTCATCCGGAATCACTTTTCATGAATTCAGCACCTCTTAAATAATATTTCATTTTTTATAATGCTCTATTTTAACTATATAGCTGATAATCATCAGCGATATTACAAATTAGTTCTTTTCAGGAATAGCGTTTGCATAGTACATCATCACTTGAGGAAATCTGTTCTCCGAAAGCATATTTAAATTAAAATCCAAAATCTGATGAATGCACCCCCCATCTCAGTCATTCCTTTCGAAAAACCACCTTTTTTTTCTTCGGTACTGCATGAATATCGTAAAAAAGTGATTGACAATCGGTCAAGGACTAATTATTCTGATGAAGAGATCATTGCAGGTCTGAGGGCACGTGACATAATGATCATTAATTACGTATACAAACAATCCTACCCCCAGATCAGATATTTGGTCATATCAAACTCCGGAACTAAAATGGATGCTGAAGATTTGTTCCAGGATGTAATGATTGTGATATATAAAAAAATTTCCACAGAAAACCTGAAATTGACGAGTTCTTTTAATACGTATTTGTATGCGATCTGCAGGCATTTGTGGCTTCAAAAGCTCAATAAACACAAATTCAATTATGAATATATGGAAATAGCCGACCTGGATGAATTTCAGGATGACCATGACATGGAGGCGCTAATAGAAGAATCTGGGAAATACAAGCTATTCCGGCAACACTTTCTCAGGCTAAGTATAGACGATCAAAAAGTCCTGAAGTTATATATGAGCAAGATTTCTTTAAAAGAAATTGCACGTATAATGAATTATAAATCAGATAAATATGCTAAGTTCCGTAAATACATCTGCAAAGAAAAATTGAAAAATTCGATTTTAAATGATCCGCAGTTTCAAAAAATTTCTCAATATGACTGCTTAGCCCCGGTATTTATTAATAACTAAATTTAGAATCTTAAGAAGGGTATCACGCATGCGGGCTTCATCGTCGATGATGAGTGTGCGGAACATTTTTATAAGTTGACAGTCAGCCATTAATGATTAGTTAACTTAAAAATCTTATCGTCCTACCGTCTTACCGTCTTACCATCTCACCATCCGACTGCTCCCCAACTTCAACTTTTCCATTTGAACTTTGAACTTTGAACTTATTCTTTTGTACCTTTATTCCTTAAGCCGAGATACAAATGCCACTCAAAAAACTCAGACTCATCGAGCAGGACCCCTGGCTGGAACCCAGCACACAGGATATCGAAGAACGCTATAAGCGTTTCCAGGATAGATTAAAGGTCATCGTGAATGATTTCGGGAGCCTTGAAAAATTTGCCAATGGATATTTGTATTTCGGGATAAATTATGATCCGAAACGGAAGGGATGGATTTACCGCGAATGGGCCCCACAGGCCAATGCCCTGTATCTGACGGGTGACTTTAATAACTGGGACAGGTTCTCCCATCCCATGCAAAAGAATGAATTCGGCGTCTGGGAAATATTCCTGGAAAAAAAGCAATACAAGGATTCTTTTAAACATAACAGCAAGATCAAGGTGCTGGTGGATTCCAGCAAAGGCCTCAGGTACCACATCCCGGCTTATATCACCAGAGCGGTTCAGGATGAGGATACTAAAAATTTCACCGGGCAGGTTTGGCTTCCTGAAAAATTCGACTGGTCGGATGATAATTTTAACGCCGGAAACCTTGGGGAACTGTTCATTTATGAAGGTCATGTGGGCATGGCGCAGGAAAAGGAAGGCATCGGAACTTACCTGGAATTCACCATAAATATCCTGCCCCGGATTATAAATATGGGTTACAATGCCATCCAGCTTATGGCCATCCAGGAGCATCCCTATTATGGTTCGTTTGGATACCATGTTTCCAACTTTTTCGCCCCTTCTTCACGGTTCGGCACGCCGGAGGAACTGAAAGCGCTGATCAAAAAGGCCCACCAGTTGGGAATCGCGGTAATCCTCGATATAATTCATTCCCACACAGTTAAGAATGTCGTGGAAGGCCTTAACGAGTTCGATGGATCAGATGCACAATATTTCCACCCCGGCGGCAGGGGAGAGCACCCGCAGTGGGATTCCAAGATTTTCGATTACGGAAAGACGGAAGTATTGCGTTTCCTGCTTTCCAACCTCAAATACTGGATGGACGAATTCCATTTCGATGGGTTCCGCTTCGACGGCGTGGGCTCCATGATGTACTACCACCACGGGCTCGAGACGATCGATTCACGGGAAAAATACTTCCGGCAGGGAGTGGAATGGGATGCGATAACTTATTTGCAATTAGCTAATTCTCTAATCCACGGGATGAATCCCATGGCTATTTCAATAGCTGAGGATGTCACCGGCATGCCGGGATTGTCATATCCGGTTGAAGAAGGCGGACTGGGCTTCGATTATCGGCTGGGTATGGGCATACCCGACTACTGGATCAAGCTGCTGAAAGAATATCGGGATGAAGACTGGAACATGCACGAGATGTGGCAAGTACTGAACGACCGGCTGCCGCATGTGAAAACGGTGGCTTATGCTGAATCGCATGACCAGGCGCTGGTCGGCGACAAAACTATCGCCTTCCGGCTGATGGATAAGGAAATGTACTGGCATATGCAAAAAGACGACCGGGACCTTATCATCGAACGTGGCATGGCATTGCATAAAATGATCCGCCTCTTTACCATTGCTTTGGGAGGACAGGCATACATGAACTTCATGGGCAACGAGTTCGGCCACCCCGAATGGATCGATTTCCCACGGGAAGGAAACGGCTGGAGCTATAAATATGCCCGCCGGCAATGGTCGCTGGTGGATGATCCTGAACTGAAATACAAGTACCTGGCAGCTTTCGATAAGGAAATGATAAGAGTGATGAAGGAAAACCAGGTGATGACCTCCATGTTCGCCCAGCAACTGAACATGGATGAGTCAAATAAAACCATCATATTTGAACGGAACAACCTTATATTCGTTTTCAATTTTCATCCGCATCATTCCATCCCTGAATATTCCTTCAGTGTGCCGCGCCACGGCGAGTACCGGGTCATCCTGAACTCCGACAACAAATCCTTAGGAGGCCACGGCCGGATCGATGAATCCATTTCTTATTTCACTTTCTCGGATCATACAGGCAATAATGCTTTTCTGAAAATCTACAATACAAACAGGACGGCGCTGGTGCTGAAAAGTGAAAAGTGTTTTTATCCAGGGAGATTATCTGCTCAGTAACAAGCTCATGCTTTCAGGGGCATTTTATAAAGATTTCTCATCTTTCAATACTCATGTCACTGATCCCAGGTTGAAAACACCTGAAAGCCAGGGGATGATCTTAAACCTCAACTATCGCCCTGCCCGCAACTTCGAGATCAACGCCTCATTCGAATACGGCAGCGGCAACAGGACGATGTTTCATGATCCCTTCTATAGGAACGGCATGTTTTCGACGGGTTCTCCGTGGTGAGTAGCCCCGGGTTTTAACCAGGGAAAATAAGTGAAACACCCGGGTAAATAAGTGAAATGTTAGTTTATACGTATTATTTATAAATATAATTTATATTTGTAAAAAATATTTTTATGAAACCTATTAATTTCACAAGCTCACTTCCATCAGACCTTTTGCAAACCCTCGATTCTTACGCCCAAAAATTTAAAGTTCCCAAGAACCGGATCATGGAGCAGGCGCTCAGCGCATATTTTGAACGGCTGAAAGAGGCTGAATATCAACGTTCTTTCAAAAAAGCAGCGGGCGACCAGGAGATGATTAAAATGGCAGAAGAAGGTTTGGAGGATTACTTGAAAATACTTGACGAGGCATGAAACAATGTGATATCTGGATGGCTGATCTGAATCCTGTAACAGGCAGCGAACAGCAGGGAACAAGACCGGTAGTGATTGTAAGCGGCAATGCCATGAATGATAATCTTGGCATCTGTATCGTCTGCCCGCTAACCTCAAAAATAAAAAATTATGCCGGCGGTATTGTTTTGTATAAGGATGAAATCAACGGCCTGGAACAAAATTCCGAAGTAATAACTTTTCAGATCAGGGCGATCTCAAAAGAGAGACTGATCAGTAAATTAGGCGAATTGACCAAAGTTCAGCTTGAGACCGTCAAAAAGGGGTTGAATGAAATCCTGACATATTGATCACTTAACAAAAAGCCTCCTGGTAAAGACCCGATCTTCTCGGGTTTTTTAGGTTAATTCCCCGCCCCTTGGGGCGAAAGTATTCTAACTGACGGGTTAACCCGTCAGTTAAACAGATACCCCGCTGCTTGCGGCGGGGAGTTTCATTTCCCTATATTTACGCCGCCATGGAACAGGAACCAAATCTTCAACAAGCTGCTTTTCACTATTGAACAATCAAAGGGCAGGTTGAACCTTTCCTGATTTTCCATCTGGAATTGATTCATTTCCAGTTGTCCTTTGCGCTATTTTCATCATTAAATAATAATATATAAAACTGGGGATAAAGGGAACGATCCTGACCAACAACCTATTCATAAATCCCGGAACATATACGATTTTTCCTTTCTCAAGCGACTTTAAGCATTCATCCACTACAGTATCCGCTTCCATCCACCGGATAATTCCGCTATTTTTTGGGATATTCCCGTTCACACGCCTCTCATGAAAGTCCGTATGTGTAAATCCCGGGCAGAGGCACTGTAACTTAATACCATAGCGGCTAACCTCCATGTGGAGGGATTCAGTAAAACTTTTGAGAAACAGCTTGGTGGCTGAATAAATAGAGCTGCCCGGTGCCGGCATGAAAGCCGCCAGGGACGATACATTGATGATGGTCCCGTATCTTCGGCTGATCATCTGTGGCAATACGGCATGGACCAGTTTGAGCATTGTGACCACATGGACCTGCAGCATTTGCATATGATTGTTAAGATCGCAATTGCCAAATTCTTTTCCAGATCCATATCCGGCATTGTTTATCAATACACTAATATTATCATGAGTTGCAATGACCTTTAAAAGTTTTCGGACATCATTTTCTTCTGATAGTTCCGCGATGACTATTTTCACGGAGATGCTGAACCGCCCCTTCAATTGTTTCGCAAGGAGAGTCAGTTTATCTCTTCTTCTTCCGGTGATGATCAGGTCATACCCAGACTGAGCGAACCGCTGGGCGAAGACCCTGCCAATGCCACTTGACGCTCCTGTGATCAATGCTATGCGGTTCGGCTTCATAATACTTTAAGCTAATTATCAATGACAATATTAATGCTGATTAGTTGCAGAATGAAATTAGTGAATGAAATTAGTTTTAAGGGGATTGCTTTACCGTTGAATGGATTAAAACCAAAATGAAAGGGAAAGATGATGCTATTGGGAAAATCTGCGGATTTTGAAGAAAAGCAGGGGAATTTTAAGGAAATTCAATAATAATATTCTTTTCAGTAATTAGAATTTGTAAAAAATATTTGGTGATTGAAAGATGTCCCGGTAGGGACTTTTGATAATTGCCCCGGACAACGTCCAGGGCAGGAAAGCCGGCTATATATTGCAAGTCCCATCGGGACGGCTGAAAATTTCACCGGACAATCGTCACGGGAAAAATTTGATTAATTTTGCAGACTGCATCTGTAGTAAAATTTTCATCATGAAAAAATTCTTCACCCTTGTCATCATAGCACTTTTCCTTTCATCTTTTCTTTCTGCCTTTGCACAGGAAGGCCCCGTCAAGCCAACTATTACGGGAACCGGGATCTACTACGGCCTGACCCCTCCATTGCGCGACCTGCCTGTGATCACTGAGGCGGAGTTCCTGGAGATGAAAGCCGATGCGATGATGGAAAGGAATAGAGAACTGGAAAAAAGAAGCTATCCTTTTGCCAAAACTGCCTTGCCAAAGGGGCCGGATCCGGCCTGGCAGCGTGAGATGGGAACCACAACAACCGGCAGGGAACTGATCATGAACTTCAGCGGGCAGGAATCGCCCTATTACCCACCGGATGCCAACGGAACTGCCGGACCTCTCTATTACATGCAAACCATCAATACGGTCTATGCCATTTATAACAAGACCACAGGAGCCATTGTTGCCGGTCCGACGAATATGAATCAGCTCTTCAGCGGGGTGCCAGGCTCCAATTGCAACGACGGGGACCCGCTGATCCTTTTTGACGAGCAGGCCAACCGCTGGCTGGCGGCGGAATTATCGATCTGCGGCTCTAACGACCGCATGCTCATAGCTGTTTCACAAACCGGTGACCCCACGGGAAGCTGGCATAAATATTCCTTCGATGTGGCCGACATGCCTGACTATGAGAAGTTCGGCATCTGGCAGGATGGGTATTACATGGGAACCAACAATAGCTCAGGAAATGATATTTATGTTTTTGAACGGTCCCAGATGCTGAATGGTGGAACCGCACAGTTCGTCGGGTTTAACAATCCCTGGAGACCTACCACTATCGATGGCTTTATGTGCGTCCCACCGGTGGATAATGACGGGGCCTTTGCCCCGGCCGGGGAGCCGGGCCTGTTCATCACTATCAGTGACGATGCAATCGCCGGGGGCAGTGACGAACTCTGGATCTATGAGCTGGATGCAGACTGGAATACTTTGTCTAATTCCACCTTCAACCGTGTGCAGCAACTCAGTGTCCCGGCCTTCGACAGCAACTTCGGCAACACCTGGGACAATATCCGGCAGCCCGGTACGAGCCAGCGGCTGGATGGCATCCCGATGGTCATTATGAACCGCCCGCAATACCGGAATTTTGGTTCTTACGAAACCATTGTCTGCTGTCATACCGTGGATCTGGATGCTACCAACCATGCCGGCATCCGGTGGTATGAACTCAGGCGTGCCTCAGGCGACTGGAGCGTCAGGCAATCGGGCACCTTTGGCCCCGATGAGCACAACCGCTGGATGGGCAGCGTGTCGCTGAACGGAAACAATGAGATCGGACTGGCCTATTCTATTTCCAGCATCTCGGTATATCCCGGTATCCGCTATTGCGGGCAATCTTCCTCAGAATATGCAGCAGGGAGCGGAGTTCTTGATATAGAAGAAGCTGTTATCCAGACCGGGGCCCATTCACAAACCGGGTATAACCGCTGGGGCGACTACGCTGACCTGAGTGTCGACCCGGATAACGAACACACTTTCTGGTTTACATCCCAATACGTTGGAAGCGGAGGAGACAGGCTCACCAAAATATCCTCCTTCGAATTTACCCCGGAAGCTCTGCTAGCCTTGTTCTCGGCTTCTGATATAACCCCTTGTGCAGGTGGGACCGTTTCATTCTCTGACCAGTCATCCGGCGCACCGGTATCATGGAACTGGACTTTCGAAGGCGGGACACCGGCCACTTCAACCTTAGAAAATCCTGAAATTGTTTATAATCTTGCAGGGCTATATGATGTAGAATTGATCATCTCTGACGGTACCGACTCTGATACCCTTCTCCAGCCGGATTTTATTCATGTCCTGTCCATTCCCGTGCAGCCGGGTTTGCCTTCCGGTCCTGCCGATGTCTGCAAAGGAGATGATAATGTGGAATTTGTAACTAATGACATTCCGGATGCCATTTCCTATGCATGGAGCGTGAATCCCCCTGAAGCCGGAACTTTCAGCGGTAATGACACAGTGGGTACACTGGCCGTCTCTGAGATCTTTGCCGGAAGCATGCGCATCAGTGTCCAGGCTTTGAATGACTGCGGAAGCAGCAGTTTCTCCGACAGTCTGCTGGTAAACGTCCACCCCGGGCCAGCACAATTCAATATGGTCCCTGATGGCGGATATTGCGAAGGAGGCCAGGGCTTTGAAATTTTACTTGACGGGTCTCAAACGACTGCTGATTATGAATTGTTCCGTAATGATACAACCACCGGTATTATCCTTCCCGGGACAGGCGCCCCATTGAGCTTTGACTTCCAGTCGGCCCTGGGGATTTACAGTATTATTGCGCATAGCTTTACCTGCAGCATTGGGATGAACGACAGCACCAATGTTTACCTGCTGCCTGCCGTTGAAACTGCTGCGGCCCCCACAGGATCTGCGGAGGAATGTAATTCCAATGCCGGGACTGAATATACCACGACAGGTGCGGTGAATGCAATCTATTATATCTGGCAGTTGGATCCACCGGAAGCCGGGGTCATTTCCGGCAGTTCAACAATTGGTACGGTCGAATGGAGCCCGGCGTTTTCAGGTACAGCATTGGTAAAGGTCCAGGGAGCCGATGAATGCGGAGCCGGGCCTCTGTCAGACCCACTGGAAGTCACAGTCATCGATGCTCCTCACCCGGCTGTATCAGGAGAAACAGAGGTGTGCAACCAATCGGCCGGCAATGTCTATTTTTATTCCACACCGGAAAACCCGGATAACGAATATTTCTGGAGCATCACTGGCGGCAGCCTTATCGCCGGCCAGGGATCTCACCAGGTCCTTGTCTCCTGGACAGCCATGTTTTCCGGAAGCATCAGCGTAAACGAGTCTTCCCCGGTGGGTTGTTCTTCCAATTCGGAAAACTTTGTGGTAACGATCTTTGACTGTACAGGCATCCCGGAAAAGGAACTGAACCGGGTCTTCATCTATCCGAACCCGGTCGGGGACGAACTAATCCTGAAGTGCAACCTGGGAGAGCGGGGGAATGCCCAGCTGAAGATTTTTAACTACTTCGGCCAGGAGGTCATCCGGCAAGAGATCAATACCGGCAATGGAGAGGTGAACATCACGCTTTCCATCAACCGCCTGGCAACAGGGGCTTATAGCGTGAAACTTATTTCTCCTTCAGGAAAGTTATTTGAGGGGAAGTTTTTGAAGGTGAAATAGAAGAAATAAAGATTGGGCAACAGAATATAGCCCCGGACAATCGTCCGGGGAAAATATTGGCAATTTGTTAAAAAGCCAGTCCCGCAAGGGACAAATGAAAATAGCCCCGGACAACGTCCGGGGAAAATATCGGCAATTTGTTAAAAAGCCAGTCCCGCTAGGGACAATTGAAAATAGCCCCGGACAATCGTCCGGGGATTGGAAAGCCGGCCTATTGTTGCCAAGTCCCATCGGGACGGCAGAATAAACAGCCTTTTCATTCGTCCCTGGCGGGAGAGTTTTATCTCATATTCAATATCTTTCCCATTGCCGATTTCCGGTTTAAAATAAGTGTCATGTTGGGCTTTTTTATTGTGTTCTGGAATGAAAAGAATCAGAAAGATTTGATTAGTTTAACAGAAAGAGCGCATTCCCTGGATATAGTCGTCAGGAATGCATTTGTAGTACCTGGTTGTATGTTGAATGTGATCCCAATAGAATTTCCTGGTTGTAAAGTCCATAAAATAGGTGCCGGCGACATCGTATATTTAGTTGAATTGTTCTTCCCTGATTCATAAGATTTTCCTCTTTGGATAACAGAACCATTCACCTTTATCCTTGACTGAAATGCAATACTATTATTGCTACCACCAATAGTCACACTAATCGCATAAGAGATTTCATAAACGCCGGCTACATTCACAAAGATAAGATGCGGTGAATCGGTATTGGAATGTGTAAAGATCGAAGGATCCTCATAATCCGCACCCTGCCATCTTATGTTAACTTGGGTTGTGTCTCCGGTAACATCTGTTGCAATATTATAACATTGAATCGCGGACTGAAAAAAAACACCTCCGCCGGGAGACTGTTCAATAAACCTATGCCAGCCGTCTGCTTCCCAATAGTAAAAACCCTGTTCCTGGTTTGGGCCGATATTAAAAACAAGCAGGCCGACGGCAGGATTGGTTACCGGTGAAGGGTCGTTTAGGTTGGCGGTAATCGTCACCCTGGGGATCAGCAGGCCTTTGTCGGCAGAGATGGAAACAATGTCAAGTTCTGCAGAAGGATCAGGGGTTTCTGTTTTGATCCCTATTTGAGCATGGCTGTTCAGGGCAATGAAAGCCAAAACCACGATCAGTATGAATAACTTTTTCATGGTGTATATATTAAAATTTTAATAATAATATCCAAAGATAATCAATCAAATTCAAATTTCAATACCCTGAACTGCTTTATGTTGATTTTCTTCAGCATGTTCAGCTCTTTGCGTGCCTCTTCCTGAGTGCTATAATAGTTAGTGAAAACATAATATTCATCTTTTGCCTCGTCATAGCCCAGGTAAGCATTTATTCCATTTTCCTCTATGATCTTCTTATATTTAATTGCCTCTGCCCTGTTGGAAGCATCACCCACCACTATATAATAATTACCGGCTATCATTTTTTGTTCTTGGGGAGGAGCAACCCGGATGTTGAACTCCGGAATTGCATCTTTGTCAACGGCTTTCTCACTGGAGTTTTCATAAATCCTGCCGTGTAATACTTTAATTTTCAATGGAGCCGGCCGTAAGGTATCGGGCTGGGCAGGCTTGGCTTCTTTAAATTTGACCTGACGGGAAATTTCAACTACATTAAATACTACGTGGTTGTTGGTTGAATCAGGTATGGTTATGTTTATATCATTCTGTAGAATTTTAAAATTACTACCGAATACATTTCCCATTCTAACGTAATATATGTTATTTCCCGGTACAAAAATGGTAAAACTGCCATCCTCAAGGGTAAAGGAAGAAAAACTGTTTCCCTGCTTGTTGTAGGCAGTTATTTTAATATTGGTCAGTTCAAATGACTCTTCTCCTGCTTTAATGAACTTTTGACGTTGCAAAACAATTTTACCCGATATTTTATTTGCTTTCTGGAAAGGGATATAATAAGTTGCATTTTTTGAAAGCTCAAGTTTTTCCGCACTTCTGTTAACGTAGAAATACTCTTTCACATCACTGAGGGGGGTAATGGTAAGTTCGTAAAATCCCTTCGGGAGGCGGTTATAGTTGACAGCTCCTGCCTCATTGGAGAGTAGGATTATATCTACCGGGAAAAGTGTGCTGATATTCGGATTGTCAGAGTTGGTCAGTTTCAAACGTATTTTAACAAAAGGCACACCCTGTTCCAGTTCTTCTTTAACGCCATTTCCGTTGTCATCTTTAAATAAAACAACTCTTAACCGGCGCGTATCCTTTTGCCATTTATTAAAGTCAGATTTCCCCCATCTCTTTTTGACCGACAATTCAAAATAAGTATATGAGTTCCGCGCCAGAAATTCCGGGTACTGCTGCTGGGTGTAGTGGTAGGTTCCACTTGCCACAACATACCAGTTGCGGAATAAAAATGCTTCAATTTTTGGATTGATATTGAAAGAAGCATATTGCAGATCGAACCGGTAAGTAAAATTGGCAAATAAGTTAAAACTCACCCGTTCTTTAAAATAGGTGGTCGTTATGCTGGGCCCGATGTTAAAGCTGCGGTTTTTTGCATCACCTGCAAACTGGTATAAACCGCTGTTCACCATGGGGCCGTAATCGTAACTGAATGAAATGCCATATCCTTTTTTAAAACTGTAACCTCCCAGGAGATGGAAATCAAATTTCCGTTCATGAATATCAGTCGATTCTTTAATATTAATATTACTCACACCTGTTTTCAGGTTGAGCGTTAAATTTTTTAAGATAGTTGCCTTATATTCAAACCGGAACTTTTGAGCAGTGTACTCTGCAATTGCACCTTCAGTAGTTTGTGAAGTCCTCAGTGAATGATAAAACTCAATGCTTGGTCCGGCCTCCCAGGTGTGATTGGGGTTATTACGGGAATGAAATAATATACTGGCATATTGATCGGACAATTTAGCATTGGGAAGTTTATTGCCCTCAAAATTGTAGGCATGGTATTTCCGGGAGCTGTTAATATATTGAACTGAAAAGTATTTTTTTTTGTTTCCGATTAAAAATATTGAATTAGCCCCAAATTTGAGGAGTCCCATCTGGGGGCCGGGAATATTCGGGGATCCGTAATTGTTGGTCAACTGGATCGCTACTGCATCGCCTATTTTAGCATAATAATTGATATCCCAGGCAAAGCCCATCAAAGTGTAATCTTTGGTCAGGTAATGGTTTTCGTGGTAACCATATAAATTAAAACTGATATCATGGTCCTTAAACAGGGTGATGAGGTTTGATTGCAGCATAACGGAACCCGTGTTCACTTTTTTTTCATCATCAATATCATAGGAAACAGATCCATGAAAACTGATCTTTTTTTTGTCAATGGTATAACCAATGGCTGCGCTGGTTTTTGGTGTTAAAAAGCTTTGACTTATGAAAGCTTCCAGGCTGAATGAAGGGCTTAACCGGATTACATTGGAGATCATAAAGCCGTGCCGGGTATACAGGTTCCGGCCTAATTGCGAGCTGAAGGCGCCTAAGCCGACTTTCAGCGATTTCCAGTTATATAAAAAACTGTAATAACTGTTACTGATAAAGTTTTCATTACCGGTCAGGGCATAGTAATTAAAGTTATACTGAAAAGTATTGTTGTTTTTAAAAGTAGATGTACCTCTTGCTTTAATAAAGGGGAGTAAACGGTCATTCCTGCTAAAGGTACGAAACCCCACCTCCGTCTGATGTGGCAGGGCCCGGTCAACATAAAAGGGAGCATAAGTATCATTATACTTCTCAATCAATAATGCCCTGGGTATCTCTTTGCCGCCGGCGGAAGCATGTATTTGAACCTTGCTGATATCGAAAACCCGGTTTTCGGAAAAAGTGTACCTGACATTAAATTTGAGGAGGGTATCCTGGTATGGCGCCAGTGAAATGTCCTGTCCTGACTTCCAATCCCCGATGTTGTTCAGGTTTATTTTATTATCAGGCTCAATAAGCAGGCTGATCACTTCAGCCGTGTTCCCTTTGTTTTGAATGAGTAACTCAAACTCCACCAGGTTCATACGGGGATAAAAAAACACCCTTTTATCCGGTAAAATTACATCCCAATCATGATAAACCTCGGGATTGACAATAAAACTGCTTTCTGACAGCAATTTATTCTGCATGGAATAAGCACGAAAATAGATTTCATGTTTTATTTCAGAACTCACCTGCACTGGTAACTGAAACCGGAACGACAGTGAGATGGAATCATCCGGTGGCACGATAGTGTCCCTGAAAGGAGCACTGAAAGGGGCCCAGCCTGCCGGAAGGATTAATATGGGTTTAAACCGGACGGCGGTATCTGAAAGATTGCGGATCCGGACAACATTAAAACTTAATTGCCCTGCTTTTTGAAAGATCTCCGGTTTGATAAAAGAAGCAGCCAATACCCGGTCATCAGGTCCCTGAACCAAGGCTTGAGCCGTTACCTTCAGGCCGGGCTGCCATAATATTGAAAGCCCGATATAGATGAATATCTTATAATCAATTTTCAGGCTGATTTGCAAATTATTTATACCGGATTATTACCGCATTTTGATTGAAAGTCACTGATCGATTTTGCCATTCGCCGAACTTTCTGATAAAGTGATATAATATCCAACCCTGTAATTATCGTCATTAATATTGAAATCAGTAAACTTCCTGATCTTTAAAGCATCGTCTTCATAAAAAAACTTCCATCTCAGGATAAATGAATTTTGTGAAGATCCGCCAATGTTACCTCGTACACCGCTCTCCAAAAGACTGGTTTTTTCCGGTGCCAGGTAAACGATAGTGTCTTTGGTGGCATTGGCCATATTGGAGAAAAGCCCGTTGTCCCAGTTAGTACCGGTATTTTCAACATATAAGCCTATAAAGTCAACCGGTACTTTATGTGCCGAATCATTTATGCCGGTAAAATAATCGTCTGCCGAAGATATCGAAAGGTTCCAACTGCCCGTTGATTCCACACTGAACATGACATCATCGGGTTGCTTGGTGACCTGGTAAAGGTTCTCGTTAATTTTTTTTATTCCGAATTCAACATACCTTTCAGGGGTCATTTTGAGCAGGAGTATGTTATCAAGCCTGGCTTCCGTATTGATCAGCATGGGCGTCTCCTGGGCCGATAGCTTAAAAAAGATCAGCAACTGCAGCAAACCCAATGTAATATACCATATCCCGGAAAGGATTTTCATTTCACCAAAGATAACAATAATCAGTCAACAAAAAAAGGACTTTTATGGTATCTCTGTCATAGTTAATACAACGGTGGAAGTGTAGGTACCCTGGGTGAATATTCCGTCAGATAACTGACTGAACATGGTGGCGGGGTTCATACTGCCCTGCATGGTTCCCATGAGCCAGTGCAAGATGAATAAATTGTCTGTCCGATCTCCGCTATTTTCAGTCAGGAGGTCAATCAGTGTAACATCCGTGTTTAACAATCCGAGGGCATCGTCCGCAACCTGATAAGCACAGGTAACTTCGGTGCCAAATTGATGTGTTCCTGTCGCTTCGCACCAGACACCAAGATTATTGATAGGAATGTTGCCTAAACCGGTAGTGGGTGAAAAATCCGGGGCGCTGATTTTCAGGAACCAGTTACCGGTCGCTTCCATGGCAACTGTCGTCCATCCCTGATCAATACCAGGTGTTCCCTGTGTTTCAGAAATCCCTAAGTTGTAATCCTCAGCCGAATTAAAAGTGGCTGTTTGTAAATCACCATCCTGGATGATGAGATTAAATGCTCCGCCTAATATAGCATTAAAGATCACATCGTCCGTTGGTTGCGCCATCAGCGCTGTCTGAGTCTGCAGGGCAAACAACAAACCAAAGAGCATTATAATTTTTTTCATGGTAATCATTTTTTGGGTTTTATCAAATGATCTTAACACAGATAACAAATGGCCAGTCAGCCAGTCAGGATGAAAAGGGAAACACAGCGTTAAACTGTATTTCCCTATGTCGTTCCTAATAAATGGTTATTACGGTATCTGAGTCAGGGTTAATGTAGCTGTGGTAGTATAATCACCTGGAGAAAACAGGGTCCCAAGAGCAAGCTGATTGAACATACTTTCTGTTTCCATCGATCCCTGCATGGTTCCCATTAGCCAGTGTAAAGTGAATGAATTGTCTGAAATATCACCGGCATTCCCGGTTCCGTTGCCAATCAACTCAGGAACGGCAGGGGAATTTGAAAGTCCAAGGGCAGCGCCAGCATTCTGATAACTACAGATAACTTCAGTACCAAATACATGGGTTCCCGTTGACTCACACCAAACGCCGAGATTGTTAATGGGAATGGAACCAGTACCGGCACCATTCGGACCTGCATAAGGTATAAAATCCGGGGCATTGATCGACAACCACCAGTTTCCGGTTGCTTCTACGCTGATCAGGGTAAACCCGGGGGCAATACCTGCTCCCTCTGTAACACCAGTGTTGTATTGTGTAGCATTCGCAAATGTGATTTCCTGATCTACTCCATCTACATTTAAATTAAATGTGGACAATAAATGGGCATTAAAGACAACCACTTCCTGATCGGTTAGTTGGGCAATCATCGCTGTTTGCATGGCAAACAACAATCCTAAAAGAAGTACAATTTTTTTCATAATGATCAATTTTTTGGTTTATAATAAACTTATTAACAATTTTTTGTTAAAACGTTTCCTTTAACGTTAATCGCTTCATTTAACAAAGGTTATTCATTAAAAGGTTGTTGAAAAGTAATTTAAATAGAGTCTAAATAATGGAACCCTGTGTTTTTTGGTTTGTAAAAACCAAAAAACCCCGGCGGGACAGCAGTATAAGTCGAATTAATAAACTGATAAGGTGAGAATAATATTTAAAGTATATGAATCAGCCGCTAACATTTGATCGAGCATTCTCGTCTGGTTCATATTCCCGTTTCGCGTGCCCATTTCCCAATTCAGGGTAAATGAATTCTCGATCCCATAGCCTTTATTGGTCAGATACCCCTTGGTGAGCAGCGTGACATCGCTACTTTCCAGCGCAACAGGGGCAGTTTTGGCATTGTTGGTAATGTTGCTGCCGTCATCCTGGTTTGTGCCAATTGAATTGACAAGCACCCCGACGTTATTTAATTCCATCTGGTGTGCAGGATCATTGGTACCCGTAAAAATCAACTGGTCGGCTTTAAACTGCAACTTCCAGTCATAAATGGCCCCGATACGGATAAAAGTTTGCTGCCCGGCATTCATGATGCCATTTATGTATTCATCGATTTCATCAAAAACAAATTCGATGCTGTAACCGGAAACAATATTTATGTACAGCCCGGGATTGGGCGGCGGGATATCCTGTGATTTTAAGCTTCCTGCACTTAAAGACAAGAGTAAAGCAAGAAAAGCCAGTTTATGTTTCACTTTATTTTTCTGATCAGCTGGTTATCCATGTATTCTGCTTTTTCTACCATGTTACCTTCCTCATCAAAAGCTGTCAACATCCCCTCAAGTTTACCCATATTATAGTAAAGGTCCATTTTCACTTTTCCATTCTTATAAAAATGCACCCAATTTCCATGCTTTTCATTGTTGATATACGAACCTTTGATATTTACCTGGCCATTGTCATAAAAAAATTGCCACGGCCCTTCTGAGATCCCGTTTTTATATACCCCTGTCTGCTTCAGTTGGCCGTTTGGGTGATAGACGTTCCACAACCCGGCAGTGATACCCTGCTCGTATCTTCCTTCCATATATAATGTGGAATCAGGATACCAGGTAGTCCAGCTCCCCTCTCTTTTTCCCTGAATGTACCGGCCGGTTTCATAAAGGCTCCCGTCCTTATAAAACTGCCGGCTAAGCCCTTCTAACCTGCCGTTAAGGTAAGTGCTGCCGGTCATAACCTGGCCGTTATCGTAATAAACGGTATAAGGGCCTTCAATGATATTGTTTTTATAGCTGAATTCTTTTTCAACCTGGCCATTTTCATAATATGACCTGAAGTCGTCATAAAATAACCGGTCCTTTATTAAGCCTTTTTCTTTTAGTTTGCCTGAAGGATAATATGTTTCATACAACCCATTTTGCAAACTGTCTATAAAGTTGATCCGGTAATTCAAATTTCCGCCGGGATAATAACCAGTGGTCAGCCCATTTAGTTTATTACCCTGATAGTTACGGGTCTCATTCACCTGTCCGTCAACAAAATATAAGGTCATCAGTCCGGTCAGTGAATCGTTGGAATAGGTCCCCCGGGTTTTTACCACCCCATTTTCATAGTAGTTTACAAAATCTCCGTTTTTAAGGTTTTCATCGAAGGATTTTTCGCTGCTAACATGTCCATTGGCATAATAGATCACCCAAAGGCTGTCCATTTTATCATGGTTATGGAAGCCTTTCTGCCAGAGTTTGCCTGTTACATAATAATAAAATGCCGGTCCTTCCCTGGTTGTGTCGTTTTGATGGACCTGGTAATGAATGATCGACTTGATGGTCTTACCTTTATTATCATAAAAGGCTGTATCGGTAAATTGCACTGTTTGTGCAGGGGAAAAACTGACTACCGATATAAAGGCAAGCAGGGTGAATATCCACCGCTTATTCATATAAGGTGTTACTTGACAACAATATCAAGTTGTACGCCATCCAGTTCAATGTTGAAGCCATAATCCAGGATAGCTGCAACGGAGTATCGTCCTTTTTCCAGGGGTTTATCAAGGGTGTACTCAATTTTTTTATTAGTCTCGGGAAGAAGCGAAAACTCAGTGGGAGTGGAGGTGAACTCTTCTGCGGTTTCAAGGTTTGAAACAGTAAAATACACCTTACAATTCAATACCTTATCCCCCAGGTTAATTACCTGCGTTGAGTATTTCCTGGTATTATCATCGCCGACTTTTTCCAACAATCCCTCGATACTTCCTTTATAGAGGGTATTGCCGGCTGGTGACTGATAAATGGTTACAGCAATTCTAAGGGCTAGCTGGACCCCCAATGCCATTTCTTTATCAACCGCTTTAGGTCCCGTTTGCTCCACAGCAGACTGAATAAACAATACCGCCCATTTTGTAGAGGGGTTATCATTAGGGACAAGCATAGTGACATTAATGGTTGCTGACTCATTAGGCTGCAGGGTAACCAGGGCGGGTGAAACCGTTATCCAGTCGGCGCAGGAACGGGCGGTTGTGCCCGGGCTGAAATATTTAACTTCCCCGGCCTCGTCAGTAAGCCAGTCGTTCAGGTTGAAAATAAATGATTGTTCAGTGTTTCCTTTATTCCTCAAAGATATTTGCTGGGTTTGGGAGGAGCCGGGATTGGTGGAAAATGATAAAGTTCCGGGGGAAACTTCCAGTTCCTGGGCATTCAAATCTACGTAAGATAAGAAAGCGATGACAGAAACTAATAGCAAAAGTTGGTTCTTAGTTCTTTTCATGGATATTTTTTTTCAAATTTAGCAATTTATCATCGATTATAATTTCGGATATCAATTAATTATAAACATGATATATTTAATAAAAAAAAGTATGGTTGTCTTTTAATTAGTTACTGATCAATATTTTTGAATTAGAAACGTGCTGGTTTGTAATGATACTTACGATATAATACCCGGTGGGAAGGTTAACCCTGATGGTGGATTTATCATCATTAACAAGGATTTCACGGCATACGGGCTGCCCGAGCATATTATAGACGGCTATTGCTCCGGAAACATGCTGTACCGTGTTCTTTAAAATGGTAATTATATTTTTTTCTGCATAAACTGTAAAATACGATTCCGGGGTGATGTTATTCAGGATATCGGCAGATGGATTAAAATAGATTTTAAACCTGTTTTTATTATTTGACGGTTCATGATAAAACCCATAAACAGAATCTGCTGTAAGGTTGATGATCGTTTGTTCCAGTTCATCTTTCAGATATACTTTAGTATTAGGATCCAGGTCAGTGCTGTTAGTTAAGCTGATTTTGTAATATCCGGCTTTTCCGCATTGAAAGTTCAATAATACTTCAAGATTGTCCTTTAGTTCCGGGAGGGTGTTTAAAGCAAGGATTTGATTGCCGGCCTTTATGCTGATCTGGGGAACATTTGGACTGGGGCTGAACAGTTTTGACGCATCATAATTCACATCAAATCCTTCTGTAGTTCCCGCAATAAACCTGATGACTGCTTCGTCACTTTTATTATTTCCGGCTGCTAAAAGGCTGACCAGCGGGTAAACAACGGAATTATTTTTATAGAAATCGGGTGTTCCTGTCATTGTGGCCACCCGCACTGCATTATTTATACCAAAGCTGCCGGTTTGCAAGGCCTGTACCCAAAAACCCTGGTTGGACGGAATAAACTGCGTTCCTCCATTTATACCAATCGGTGCTCCACCGCCAATGAAAATGGTATAGATACTATCAGCGCCATCCCAGATATATTTTGCATCATTGATGTCCGACTTATTCCATCCCGGATTTGCCAGCCAGTCGACAGGCGAAGGGTAAGGATTGCCTAGCAGGTTCCAGCCTTTGTGAGAGGGAATTTCGCCCGGTGTTGAGTTAGTGTTAATTACTGAAATGGTATAGGATCCTGTGTTTAGGGTTTGCGCCGCTGTTGCGTCGTAGTTAATAGTTTGGGGGTTATTGGGGATGTAAAGATCATATCCCCTGAAAACCTGCAATGGGCCGCCGGTGGCGCCGTAATACCATACCCATCCGAAATTCCAGTCATTCTGGACCAGGGTTTCATTATACCAGAAAACCAGGTCTGTTCCTGTGAAAGTTGAAGAGGTTTCGTCACTCACCGGGGAAGCCACGTTATGCCATTTATCAGGAGTCATATATCTTTCCACCGTTTTAGTACCGATGATAATGACATCGCCGTCAATCGTCTGGTCCACGAAATAGCCGGAAGAGGTGGCATCAGATTTTATCTTGAAGTAAGTTCCGATATAGAGGCTTGAACCTTCCTTAATGGTAATATAGCTGTTGGAAGTGATGACAAACTGGCACTCAGCGGTCAATGCGGCTGCGAGTGCCCAACAGAGCGCCAGGCCCGGGATGATATGTTTGTTCAGCCACTTCACATTATCAATAATATACTATTTTTCTCTCTGTAACAGTATTTGCACGATCCAGGCCTGCAGTCAGGATGTTTACATGCACCTCCCTGTCCTCATTACGGATCACCCAGTTTCCTACAGCATCAAACTGATATTTATATTTGGATATGACAGCGATCCGGTTACTTTTATATACACGACTTTCGATTAAATTATCGTACCGGTCGTATTTGTATTTAGTCATCCAGGACAATCTGCCATTCCCATGAAAATAGCCCGATTCCAGTTTATTGCCCCGGAAGTCATATTTAGCAACTAATTTAAACGACAGACTACTGTCTGCTTTCAGATAATTTTCCTCAATGCAATATCCCCTGTATTCGTTCTTATAAATGACTTTAGTAAAAATATCATTTGGGATGATTTCATAATAATAATCCGTATTATCGGCAATTTCCCCGATTTTCCGGCTTTCTGACCAATTGTAAATTGCCTCTGACCTGAACCCTTTATCGTCATATTTGTACATAACATTCAGATTAAGGGTTCCATCGGGGTTATATTCATTCATTTCAGCCTGCTTTCCGTCAGCCCCGAAGAGGTATTTTGAGGTCAGGTATTCATCCCCGTATTTAAATAATATGGTTTCTGTCTCGTAGCCATTTATATCAAATAAGGTGTATTTCAGAAATATGGCTATATCCTTCAGGACACTATCAGCCTCTTCTGCCAGGGGATATTTAATTTCCATCACAGACTTTACACTTCCTTTCAGCCTGTATTTTTCAAGGTCATTTAATTTATTATCGGGGATGATAAAACCAATAAATAACCCGAAGGTTGCCATGGAGAATAGCATATAAGATAATTTTCCATTCAATAAATCAGTAATGGAAAGGTTTTTCAGAGCTTTCACTGCAGTTGATTTTTATGTCTGGTATTACTTTATCAATAAAATTGAAAAAAGTAATACCAACCTCTATCCCCAGCCGTTCCCTCGTGTATCGATATTATGAAGAAAAAGAAGAAAGTATATAAATGATTATTAGGAGGATGAATGGCCGAACTTCGGGGAAGCTAACATCATCCTTCATTTCCCGGGATCTTATTCTTCTTCATAACCCTTTGTGACATAAAAAGAAGCCCGGTCAAAGAATAGAACCATCCTTCTTTCCAATTCGAGGGACATATAGATATCTATAGTCTTTGTCCAGACCTGGTGTGATAAAGCAAATTCCCAGATATGCTTTCTGATGAGGCTTAGTGCGCTAAGCACTTCGCTTAGCTTGAAACCTTCCTCCTTTCTTAGTTTTCCAAGGTTCCTGTAATAGTCCCTGATCTCCTGGTCGCCATAGGTACCCCCGAGCCATTTGCTGAACTGCCCGATGATTTTCATAAACCTCTCATAGGTCCTGTTTTCATCAGAATTACCATAAGTGGGAGTAGTCTTGTTGCTTTTTACATCGGCAAGCCACTGCCGGCCGATAGTTTCGGCATTTTTCTCAATGAGCCTGAGCAGTTTGTCGGAGAGATAATCTTCTCCTTTGGCCCCAGCAATCCCGGCTGACCTGGAAAATGAATCGATAATGGCCCAGTACTCTTGTTTTGAGCGTAAATAAGCCGAGATTGCTCTTGTATTTGATTCAAATGCCAATTCAGGCATTTCGTTGAACGGGAAAAATCCGACCTCTACCGCATCATCTCCCGGGGCAATATTCCCGCCTATCTGCTCGGCCTCAAATGTGATAAAAATCAGGTCGCCGTATATTTTACTATAACCGGAAACCACATCTGTCAGGTCGATAATTTTACCATGGATTCCGGTTTCTTCCAGAAGTTCTCTCAGGGCGGCAGCTTCGATACTCTCGCCGGTTTCAGCGAAACCCATAGGCAGGCACCATTCCCCTTTATTGGGATCATGTTTTCTTTTTACGAGCAGCACATTCCGGTCATTAACGACAATAGAAGAGACAACCGGCAAAGGATTATCATAAAAGAATTTTTTACAATGCTCACAATAATCCCTGAGTACTTCACCTTCAGCCATGATCTTCAAATGCCGGCCGCAATAGGGGCAAAATTTCCGTTTGGCAGGTTTCATTCTTTATTTATATTCAACGGCTTGGAACAGACAAATATGGTATCATCCTTTGTGATATGGAAGCATCCTTCCAGGTCGACCAGGTTTTTAACCGTATTCAATATTTTATCGGTAAGTTTTTTCTCATTACCTTTCCCGGAAGGAATGAAAAATGGTATCTTAAAACGGAAATATTCGACAAATTTGCCGAAATCCGAACGGTCGAATAATATTTCGCTGCGGAATTCTTTACGTCTTACAATCCTGAAGAAAGGGGAAAGCACATCATTACCGTTATAATCGCAAAACCGGTTGATCAGCATTTCATAAGGAAGCAGGCTATCGTATGAAAAATTCTCAGAAGCCAGGATTTCTTTGACAAGATAAGTAAGCTCCTTCATATGAGGGCAGGAATGTGTAATGACAACGAGCAGCCCATGGTCTTTCAGAATCCTGGAAATGTGATGGATATGCTCTGGAAAGAAATAAAGGGCATAACTGCAAAGGATCAGATCGTAGGTTCTTTCATTGAAGTCGTTAATGATGGAAATATCTTCAGAAATGAATTTACCTTTAATCCCGGCCTTTTCCGCTGTCGCAAGGTAATATTTCCTGTATTTTTCATGCAGGTCGATACCGGTTACTTCAGCTTTCCGGCTTAGCCTTCCGGCCAGTCCGCCAGTAAAAAAACCAAAACCGCATCCTATATCCAGGATCCTGGTGAAACCCGTAAAGTCAAGCCCCTTCAATGCCTCTTCCCTGACATCTAAATTGGTGGTCAGTTGGTCACGAATGATGCCGGAGACAAGCAGGTGTGATGAAACATCGCGGAACACCTCAGCCAGTTCACCTGTATGATTATTTGATAATTGATTGTGCATTTGATGGTTGCAGGTTGAATGCTATTGAATTTTATGTGAAGATATCACAAATTAATGATATACCCGGGTGAAAAGAGATTTTGCTGCTCCCCGAAGTTGGGGAATATCTATATCTGATATAATACTTCTCCAAAATTCTCAGGGTTGACGGTCACGAATTCGGGGTTCGAATAAGCATCAATAAAATCAGCAGGCAGTTTGCCCTGTTTTTTAGGTGACCATTTGAACTCAAAGGCTCTGTATAGACCCTGGTTTTCCTCGATGTAATCGATTTCTTTCTGGCTATAAGTTCGCCAGAAAAATGACTGAATGGGTTGGAGATTATGATATCTAAGATATTTCATTCTTTCAGATACACAGAAGTTCTCCCATAATTTGCCATGATCATCCCTGTATTCAAGAGTATTAGTATTTTGGATCAGGATATTTCTTATTCCGATGTCCCAGAAATAAATCTTACGTGTTTTACCGACTTCGGTTCTCAGGTTCTTTCTCAATGCCTGTAACCTGAAGAGAATGAAATTATCTTCCAGAAGCTTTATATACCGCTGAATAACTGTCTGGTCAACCTGCAGTTTTCCAGCCAGTTCTGTAAAAGATACAAAAAATAACAAGACACAAGTCATGTAATTTATTAAAAAAGCATGAGATAAATCATCTAATTCAAATCCTGGAACCTGATAGTAAATTTCTGGCCAGCAAATGATCCTTAATTATATCTGGCTAATGATTTTTCCAGTCCCCGCCGCAACAAATTGGCCACCTCATTCCATTGATATTAGCAATAATGAGGGTGGTCAGTTTAAATCGGCGCAGACTGGTCAATTTGGTCGGCGTATCCAGGCTGTTATCTAAATTATATCAAATTAAAAAACCAGAATAATACAGTTATCTGAAAATATCTTCTTTTCTTACTTCAATTACATTTCCGTAAGAACTCATCCAATCCGTCCCTATAATGCTCTTATCACCGATAATGGTTGTAATGGACGTTTTTTTATAAAACTGACCATTATAAAAATCCACAATTTCATCAAAATTCATTTTCTTATAAATTTCAACCCATTGCTTTCTGGGATCGGTCGTATAGTTTTTCTTGTAATAGCTTGCAACCGATTCAGAAACAGACCGGAATCCGGGCTTGTTGCTGTTGATGGATTGGATCAGCGATTTCCTGACCGTCTCGATCCGGTCACTCTTTTCAGGTGGAGTATTGATAATCTGGTGCATCACCTCAATGGCCTCCCTGGTTTTGTCAGCCTGTGTGCCCACATAGGCAGTAAGACTTGTTTTTTCATCGGGATAAAAAGGCCGGTAAATATTAGCCCCGCTTGAATAAGCTAACGACCTGAATTCCCTTATCTCCTGGAAAATGATGCTTTGCATTCCACCATCAAGGTATTCAGCGTATCCGTTCAAATATGGCTTATCATCTTCTTTAACCGGGTTTCCTGGTAAAAAGAAATAATTTTTACTTTGAATTGCCTTTTTATCGTCAAGGAAATAAACAACAGGGCTGTCATATAATTTAAACTCAAACCTTGCCGGTGAATTGCTTTTAATATTGATATTATCCAACATCAACCCGGATTTTATCATTTCTTCCAATTCCGGTAACCCGATCGTACCTGAATAGTGTATGTCGGCTTCATAGCTGATCGCTTTTTTAAGGGCACTTAACAGGGTATCGGACGTCAATTCTTTGACCTCTTTCACTGATAAACGGTTGAGGTAAGGAGACCGGTCACCATAAACAGCATACATGTATAAAGCCGAACCCAACGTTTCAGGGTCATCCAGTTCAACTTTTTCCTCAGCTTTAATAGCTTCATACAGATTCTTTAACTTGCTGTCATCAAGTTTCTGCCAGTTAAAGGTTGAATGGTGTAATCAGCAGGCATAGGAGGTATTTCACCGCTTCTCCATCCTCCAAAATATCTGCTGATCATCGGTTTAACCTCATCCGGATTGAAGTTACCGCTTAAAACAAGCGCCATATTGTTGGCTACATAATAGGTTTCAAAATACTCATTCATCTTTTTCATCGATGGGTTTTTCAGGTGTCCGGGGTAACCAATTATTGGTACACCATAAGGATGGTCAGGGTAAAAGGCTTTGCTGTAAATCTCAAAAGCAGTGGAAAACCTGTTGTCCTTGTACATGTTGTACTCTTCATACACAGTTTCAAGTTCAGATTGAAACAAACGGTAAACGGGATTGATGAAACGATTACTGTAAACATCGAGCCATTTTTCAACCTGGTTTGCAGGGAAAATATTGTAATATACGATCTCTTCATTACTGGTACCGGCATTCACGTTGGTTCCCCCCATTTCGCTCAGTATTTTCTCTGTTTCATTCGCTATGGCATATTCCGATGCCTTGACCGAGAGCCTGTTGATCTCCAGTTGAATACCTGCTCTTTCTTCTTCGCCGGCAGCTTCAGCTAATTTATCGTACAACCCGGCTATACTGTCGAGGTAAACTTTTTCCGACTGGTAGTCAACGGTACCTATCAGATCGGTTCCCTTGAACATGATATGTTCAAAATAATGCGCAATGCCTGTTGCATCAGCCGGGTCGCGCTTGCTTCCTCCTTTGACCGCCACAGCACCGATGACGCTGGGCAGAGAATGATCTTCATTAAGATAAACAGTCAGTCCGTTATCAAGCCGGTAAATTTCTGTCTCGAGAAGCGATTTTGCCTGCTGCCCGTTTGAAGCCAATGCCCAAACAAAGAGGAATGCAAATAATAAGAATGACCTTTTTTGGATTTGTGAAAATACCCTGCAATAGTTTTTCATGGCTTTTTGGTTTTAACCACGGGTTTTTTTGATTCTCCCCTTACTTACGAAAGTTGCAACCGGATGCAAATCTTTCATCATTCGTGTCATCCTGCAATTTCCGCCAGGTCTTCCTCCGTCAGATGAAAATCCCATGCCCTGCTGATCCCATCTACCTGTCCGGCACTTCTGCCACCCACAATAGCGGCCGTTACGGCAGGATTTCGCAATGTCCATGCAATGGCCACTTCACCGGCTGAACGCCCATGTTTTTTACCAATGGATTTCAGCGTTTCAGCAAGTGCCAGGTTCCGGGTAAGGGCTGGTTCTTTAAAGTAACTGCTGTTTCTTCGCCAGTCGTCGGAGGGCATGGCGGCAATACGTTCACGGGTCATGGTGCCGGTAAGCAATCCCGACCCCATTGGTGAGTAAACAATCACCCCGATTCCATATTCTTTACAAAATTGCAGGATTTCTTTTTCATATTCCCGGTTTATTAGAGAGTAGGGAGGTTGTAACGATGATACCGGCGCAATTTCCTGGCATTTCCTGATCTGTTCAACATTGTAATTTGAAACACCTATAAAACGCACTTTCCCTTCCGATCGCAACTGTTCCATCATTTCCCAGGCTTCCTCCAGGTCCGCATCAACCGGCCAGTGCACCTGGTAAAGGTCAATCACATCGACATTCAACCGGCGCAGGCTTGCTTCACATTCCCTGCGGATCGATTCAGCCCTGATATTCTGGCTGGTCTTCCTTGAATCATCCCATACCAATCCGCATTTTGTGAAAATGTAGGGCTTTGGATTAAGGCCTTTAACTGCTTTTCCAACTAGTTCTTCGGAATGGCCAAGTCCATAAACTGCGGCAGTATCAATCCAGTTCATCCCGGTCTCTATGGCGCGATGTATGGCAGCGATGGCTTCGCCGTCGTCCTGTGGTCCCCATCCAAATGCCCAGTTGCCACCACCAATGGCCCATGCCCCGAATCCGATCCGTGTGATCTTCATATCAATATTGCCAAACTGTTTTGTTTCCATCTTATTGCGTTTTGTAATTTTTTTGCCAAAATAGGGAATATTTGGATATATTCATTTTTCCAAAAACCGGCAACAGGGGTAATTGGCAGATTGGGTGATTGGAGGATTGGATGATATGAAGATTTGAGGATTTTAGGATTTAAGGATTGGGTGATTTAGTGATTTGAAGAACATTGATCATTCAATCAATTAATCGATCGATCAATCTGTCAATCGTCAAGCCGGCCAATCTTCCAAACAACCAATCCCCCAATCAAAAAAGCCTTACTCCGCGTAGCGGAACGGGCTTTTTTGCTGCTCCCCGAAGTTGGCTGGTATCTAAATTTTCAAATTTCAATTAATATCTGTAACCAATGGAATTCAATTCCTGATAAATTCTTTCAATGCCTACATTTACCAAGGTGTTATTGTAGATTTTAATTATTTAATAAAAAATCAAATTAACTTTATTTCATTAATGGACCTGAATGCCACCTTACATATTGATCATTATTTGTCCAGATTATGGAGACGATATACAAAATGAAAGTAAAAAAAGTGTTTCTTTTTTTGGGAGTATTCCTGTTGATTCTTCTGTTGAATAAGAATGCAAATTCCCAGGACTTCCTGCAATACAGATATAATTTTAAGCTCGATACATGGAAATTTCATAAAGGTGAAATACACTCTGCAGATAACGGAGGAGCAATTGACGAAACCGGCTGGAATGATATTACCGTTCCACATACATGGAATGCACTGGATGTTTTAACTGATGGCCCAAACTATTACCAGGGAATTGGCTGGTACAGGACAAACTTTATAATTAATCACGACAACAAATCGAACCGCTATTTTATTCGATTCGAAGGGGTGTCGTTGGTTGCTGATGTGTTTTTCAATTCTTTTTACCTGGGAACACATAAAGGCGGTTACTCGGCATTTATTTACGAAATAACACCTTATATCAGAACCGTAGAAAAGAACTATCTATCCGTCAAAGTTAATAATGCTACACAGCTCGATGTTGCTCCCTCCGGGACATATCTTTATCCAATATATGGAGGGATTTACAGACCTGTAACTGTTTTTGGCACCAGCGATCTCTGCATTTCCCCGCTCGATTATGCTTCATGCGGCTCTTATATTTCAGTCGATACTTTATCAAACAACTTCGCAGGTTTAAATATCAAAACCTTAATCAATTATTGTTCTAGGCCAATTATTCAAACCAAATCAGCCGAGTTATTACCACCTGCCGGGAATAAAGGCATTGGCCTATATGGTGAGTATTATTCAAATCCTGAGTTTAACGGAAAACCTGTCCATTCCGGGGTGGACGAAGAAGTACATTTCAATTATGGCAACGATGCACCATTTGAAGATATGCCGGTTGACGGGTTTTCTGTTATATGGACCGGCCGTTTTATTCCCAAAAATTCAGGAACATACCGTTTTACATTGAATAGCGATGATGGTTCACGGTTGTGTTTAAACGGGAAAAAGGTGATTGACCATTGGGGCTCTCATGCAGCATCTGAAAAATCGTGTGACACAATACTTGAAGCCGGAAAAGAAATTTTACTGAAAATTGAATATAATGAGTTAGGCGGAGGTGCTTCGGTAATGTTTGGCTGGCAATATCAAAAAAAGGATGATGTTCCGATTGAAGCTTTTCTTTCTTCAGAAATTATTGACAGTGCCGGGAAAGTAGTAGCAACGGATAAGTCTAAAGTTTCTCTCCATAACAATTCTGAGATACAGAAAATCCAGAATATAGAACTCAACAACCTACACTCTTGGGATGCAAAAAGGAATCCTTACCTGTACACCGTAAAAATGAGCCTTAATGATATTAATGGAAACCTGATTGACCAATTGGAACAACCTTTAGGATTAAGGCATTATGAGGTAGATAAAGATAGTGGCCTTATTTTGAATGGGAAGCCTAATCATTTGTACGGAGTTTGCCGGCACCAGGAGTGGGAAGGGATAGGTCCGGCATTAACCGATCAGGAACATGAAAAGGATTTTGAATTGATCAAAGAAATGGGAGCAAATGGCATTCGGTTTGCCCACTATCAGCAGGCCGATATTATGTATCGGCTATGTGATAAATATGGTCTGGTTGCATGGGCTGAAATTCCCAATACGCCTGCTTACCGGGGAAATATACCCGGATATTTACAAAACTGTAAAGACCAGCTTACCGAATTAATTAAGCAAAATTACAACCATCCTTCGATTTTGTTCTGGGGTTTATATAATGAAATAGATATCCCTGCTCCTGATGTAAAAAGCCTGCATGAGACCGCTAAAAGTATTGATAAATCACGGTTAACTACCCAGGCAGACAATACTCAGCCTGCACAAAGGCATTCTGTAACCGACGTAGTGGCCTGGAATTGGTACTTTGGCTGGTATAATGGCAATTTCGGCGATTATAGCCCATGGTACGACAAGCTGCATAAAGAACACCCTGATTTAAAAGGCGGGTTAAGCGAATATGGGGCTGAAGCCTGCATTTCACAACAACAGGAAAACCCAGAGCGTCCCGATCCCCTTGGAAGATTTTTCCCGGAACAATATCAAAACCAATACCATGAAGAGGTTTGGCGTAATATTAAAGACCGGAGGGATATCTGGTGTAAGTTTATCTGGAATATGTACGATTTTAGCTGGACATATGTTACCCGTGGCGACAAACCGTTTATGAATAATAAAGGTTTGGTTACTCATGACCGCCAAACAAAGAAAGATGCCTTTTATTTCTATAAAGCCAATTGGTCCCTTGAACCAACAATACATATCCTTAGCAAACGTGACGATGAGAGAAATAAATCAAATGTCCGGGTAGCAGTTTATACCAACCTGGACGAGGTTGAATTATATGTTAATGGAGAGTTTATTTCAAAGTATCCCATGAATTCTGATATAAAGAAATTAATATGGGAAAACATTAAACTAAATAAAGGGCTGAATCAGATCAGTGTTATCGGGATAAGCGGCGATAAAAAATATACCGATTATTGTGAATGGTATTATGATGATTAAAACAGCATACGAACTGCTCCATCTGAGGGATAAGTAAAAATCAATACATTTTAATGCTTAACTTTGAAGAAACTACCTATTCGAAATTAGACTATACTTGTGCAAATTATTTTAAAGACAAACAGACCACATAGTTCATTGCAAGGAAAAACGTATAATCAAATAGAATCCTGAATATAGACAAACATATAATTAAAATAAGTGAAAAACATTTACATTAATATAATTTATAGCATCCTGGTGTTAGGGTTAACTTCGCTTTCAGGATGCAAGAAAGATGTAATGAACAATCTGGCCGTCAGTCCCGGTAATATTGAGTTTGAAAAAGAAGGAAGTTTCACCGGTATGTCGATTCAAACTGATGCCGGTTCCTGGAGCATCAGCAATCCCGCATCGGATTGGCTGGTTTTATCCAGGACCACCGGAACAGAGAAAACAGCATTGGTGACATTGAGTGTGGACACTAAAACCATTGAGCCGCGCATCGATACACTAACCATTACAGCTGGTAATGCCAAACCGGTAAAAGTAATCGTATCGCAGCCTTCGTCCGACTACATTTATTCTCTCTCTGCCGATTGCACCAGCCTTGCATTTTTACGTGCAGGTAATTCCGCTGCTATAACTATCTCCACCACTGCACCGCAATGGAATATAAGCCACAACACCGATTGGTTGCAATTCAGCCAGGAAACGGGCGATAACGGAAGTACTACAATTAATGTGACGGCACTGGAAAACATGGGTATTGATTCACGTTCAGCAATGATAACCATAAGTGCAGAATATGCCCCGGCAATTCAGATTTCTGCATCACAAAAAGGTGAATACTACCCAAGCTATAATACCTCACCGATCGAACCTGATGAAACCGGAATGAGCAGCAATGCTGCGGAACTTGCCGCTAAAATTAATCTTGGCTGGAACATTGGCAACTCCCTGGAGGCAATAGGCGGCGAAACGGCATGGGGCAATCCGCCCATTACAAATGAACTGATCGAACTGGTTAAACAAAGCGGCTTTAATGCCATCCGGATCCCCTGTTCATGGAACCAATATATGGCCAACAGTTCAACTGCACAATTAAAAACCGATTGGCTCAACAGGGTCAAAGAAGTAATACAGTATTGCGTTGATAACGATATGTATGTTTTGCTCAATATCCACTGGGATGGCGGATGGCTCGAAAATAACTGCACTGAAGCCAAACAGGAAGAAAACAATGCTAAACAGAAAGCCTTTTGGGAGCAAATAGCCACTCATTTGCGTGATTTTGATGAGCATTTGCTTTTCGCCGGCGCTAACGAGCCAAATGTTGTAAATGCCTCACAGATGGCTGTATTAAAATCGTACCATCAAACATTTATAGATGCGGTTCGCTCGACCGGAGGAAGAAATGCCTTTCGTATTCTTGTAATTCAAGGGCCATCGACCGATATTGAAACAACCCATGAATTGATGTCGTCACTGCCTGCTGATATCATTCCAAATCGCATGATGGTTGAAGTGCACTATTATACACCATGGAATTTCTGCGGTATGACTGAAGATGCCGATTGGGGAAATATGTTCTATTATTGGGGTGAAGGCTATCACTCTGATACAGACCCGACCCGCAATGCCACCTGGGGAGAAGAAGAAACGGTTGATTTGAACTTTGAGTTGATGAAAAACCAGTTCGTAGATAATGGCATTCCTGTTGTGCTGGGAGAATATTCGGTAGTGCGTCGTTCATCCTTAACCGGCGATAACCTGGTTAACCACCTGGCATCAAGGGCATATTACTTTTATTACGTGACCAGACAGGCAAAAGCCAATGGTATTCTTCCATTTTACTGGGATAATGGCTATACAGGCAATAACGGCTGTGCCATTTTTAACAGGAATACAATTACTGTGTCCGACCAGCAGGCTTTGGATGCATTGCTTCAGGGAGGGGAAAAAGAAAGAAAGAAAGAACGATAGTCGATTTTCGAGTATCGCGCTTTCGAATATCAAAATAGTCCTGGCTCAGCCGGGGCTTTTTTGCTGCTCCCCGAAGCTGGCTATTTTCTGAATTTAAAGTATAATGTTAAGTAATCGTATTGACATTTGAAATGTTAATCCAATCATTTAACTTAGCCGAATATATGGACCTTAACCAAACCCATAAAATGAAAAAGCTAATCAGGCCGTTCATTTTATTGTCCCTGGTAATTGCGGGACTTTCATCTAATGCCCAGGACCCCTTGTTTTCCATTGGTGCGGATGTGTCATATAGTCTGACTCCGGTCAAGCAATTGGATTATTATGATTGGTATGTTAGCGGTTGGACCGGCAATTTCAGTCCTGCTATTTCTGTGAGCTATGGTGACAAGATCTCCGGTGTTTTCCGTTCCGTTTATATCAGGAACAGATTTGAAAATGAAACAATAATGCATGCAAACGGGGGAACAGGAACAACTTATTATACCACAGATGTACATCAGGTTTATTTTGATTTCCTCTTTGAATATGCTTTCAAAGGCCATAAGGGAATGTATCTCCGTGCCGGGCCGTCATTCGGTGTGCCGGTTCACATCAAAATGAGCGTTGATAAATATTTTGATGGCTATCAGGATTGGGAGGAACATACAAATGAAGTGCTAAAAGCAGATTACTTTTCAGATTTTCAAGGTGTTATCGGATATGGCGCTAAAATCCCCATCAAGGGGAAAAATTTAATTCGAATAGAAAATAATATCCGGATTGGGATCATGAAGATCCCGGTACAGGTTGATGATGCTGATATCTATGGCAGTGAGGCCAGGACCATAGCTATCCAGTTTATCCTGGGCTATATCGGGAATATTGAAAAATAATATATGGATACACAGATTCAAAAACGCAAATTAGGCACTAGCAATCTTGAAGTCTCAGCTATCGGGTTAGGCTGTATGGGAATGGATCGGATTGAATAGCCGTCCGGAGCACATCAAACAGGTAGCAGAGGCATCGCTCAAACGACTCAGGATCGAAGCCATCGACCTGTTCTATCAGCACACCGTGTTGACCCTGACGTCCCTATTGAAGATGTGGCAGGAGCTGTTAAAGACCTTATAAAAGAAGGAAAGGTTAAACATTTTGGCCTTTCAGAAGCAGGAGTGCAAACAATACGCCGGGCACATGCTATACAACCGGTTACTGCTTTGCAAAGCGAATACTCCCTGTGGTGGAGAGAACCTGAAGCAGAAATATTACCGGCGCTCGAAGAACTTGGAATTGGATTCGTTCCATTCAGTCCGCTTGGTAAGGGTTTCCTTACAGGTAAAATAAACGAAAGCACAACCTTCGACAAAACAGACTTCCGTAACACCGTTCCCCGCTTTACGCCGGAAAACAGGAAAGCAAATCAGGCTATGGTTGATTTATTAGAGCAAATTGCAGTACGCAAAAATGCTACACCAGCTCAAATTGCACTCGCCTGGCTGCTTGCCCAAAAACCCTGGATTGTACCAATCCCCGGAACCAGATCTTCCGGTTCCAGGACCAGCTTTACGTGGGTGGGACCTATAAGACCGATACCGGCTGGTATTATAACGTCAAGGTCTTCATCAACCGTTATGACCTGTATTTAAATCATTTAGGATGGTCATCCCCGAGCCAGACCATCAATGAATATTTCAAGAATTTCTGCTCATTTAAAGATCAACTCTACCTGACTTCAAGCATTACCACCTTCTTTCCTCCGGATCCCAGGAACCATTACCGGGCATACGTTTCTTTGATCACCCCGGAAGGCACACCACTCATTTCCACTTTTTTTGGCCCGGGATATATCGCTGATCCCATCGGAGGGAAGACAATGAATGTAGGAGACAGTATTCTTGCATGCTGGGTTGACCTGGATACCGTCAAGATCTATTTTCATGACAAAGACCTGAATCCGCTTTGCGAATATATTGTCGACCGGCAGGTATCACCCATGGATCTGGCATTTATTAACCGAATAACATTTGTGCCGCCCGATAAACTTGCGGGTACGGGCATGATAGCTATCCTTAACCAGCCTCCACCTGTGGAGCAGGACCCCTGGAACTTCCTGACCGGAGACGTCCTGACTCATGTTTTTACAAACTGTATTTACGTGGATGCACCCGATCTGTCAATCGAAAGGACAAATCTCTTCGAAGTATTTCCAACCCTTGCCAGTGACCTGATTACGATCAGATGCAGAAAGCCGGACCCTGGACAGATAAGTATCAAAGTTTATGATATAGATGGACGGCTTTGCTTGGAAGAAACATTTCATTCGGAAATTCAAATCGACTTAGGAGGGTTGCGGGGCGGATTTTACCTTCTGAGGTTATCTACCGTGGCACACCTGGAAACTCATAAGGTCGTTGTTTCCCGATAAGGTGCACACAACGAAAAATTGACCAGACTCCGCCGATTCAAATTGACCATCTTTTGTCTTTGAAAATGTGAAATTTATAGTGGTCTCTTTAAACCTGCGTGAGGTGGTCGACATTAGCGACGCCTCTGCTAACTCGTCACATCGCTACATCGGATATCAAAAAAGCCCGCTCCCGAGTACTCGGGACGGGCTTTTTTGCTGCTCCCCGAAGTTGGCTATTATCTAAATTATCTTCTTCATGAGCTCTGTATCGTATAAAAGATGATTCTCATCCATGTTTCTTATCTTTGTATCATGAAACTGATTCAGGAAAATATCGATAACATCCGGATGCTTTGCATGAAACATCATGTTGGAAGATTATTTGTATTTGGTTCGATATTGAATCCTTCTTTCAAACCTGATAGCGACATTGACTTTATAGTTTCATTCAGGACTATACGATTGGAGGATTACGCAGATAATTATTTTGATTTTAAATTTTCCCTGGAAGATATTTTAAAACGGGAAGTCGATTTGCTGGAAGAACAAGCTATAAAAAATCCTTTTCTTCTTAAATCGATTGATTCCACTAAAAAATTGGTTTATGAATCCTGAAATTAATGCCTGGCTTTATGATATTCTCCAATCTATTGAAGAGATTGAAGGATATTTTGGAGACAAACCCAAAGTTTTCCAGGTATTTCAGAATGATTTGAAAACGAGGAGGGCTGTGGAACGAAACCTGGAGATCATTGGTGAGGCTGTCAACCGGATCTTAAAAGCAGAACCTACGCTAAATCTTTCCAATTCAAGAAAAATAATAGATGCCCGCAACAGGATCATTCACGGATATGACACCCTAACTGTCGAAGTGATCTGGGGAATCATCATCAATCATTTGCCTTTATTGAAGAAAGAGGTGACGGATTTACTGGAAGACTGATATCCCGAAATAGACTCTAAATCTTTATAATCCTTATCATTCAAGGGAAAACTATATTTAACGCAGAAGAATGTCAAGTTTCTTCATATCTAAAAATCGGATTTTCCACTTCGGCTCCCCGAAGTTGGTTATTATCTAAATTTTAAAATTATATGAAGAACTTTATGGATAAAACTTATTATCGCTCGTAAAAGATAAGATTAAGTGTATCCAGTTTTTTAAAATCCTGATCAGCAGTGATTAATGGTAGATCAAGATAAAGAGCAGTTGCAATGATGATGCCATCAGGAAGTTTGAATTGCTGTTTCCTTTTCAAGGTCAATCACAATGTCTTTTATTTCTTCGTTAATATCAATGATGATACAATGTTCGATAAATTCCTGAATAATCTTAATATCTTTCCTGGAATTTTTCTGATAACTTAATAATTCAAGTTGGGTAATGAATGAAATATAAAGCTGTTTGCCATTAAGCAGTTCTGCAAGGGTTTCATCGCCATTTAGCAAGTATAAGATGATGTTTGTGTCAACAAAGATCTTATTTCCATTCATTTCTCATCTCTTTTTGAATTAAAAGAGGTTCTTCTGCAAGTGAAATGACTCCGCAGTATTTATAAGCATCAATGCCACTGTTGCTTTTTTGATTTTTCAATCGTTCCAGCAGTGACCTGATCTTCTTCTTATCAGCGCCGTATTTAAGGACCGTGACCATTATCATATAATTTTTACAAAGATACTTAAAAGTAGCAAATAATAAATTCACAGAAGAATAGGGTCTGCTATAATTCCACTTCGGCTCCCCGAAGTTGGCTATTATCTAAATAAATGCAAGACCATCTTTAATCCTAAGAACGGGCAAATTCTAATAATGGGGCAATATTTCTTTTATCAGCTTCTTGAATTGCACTTATATATCTGCTTCTGACTTCACCCTTCTTAACCAGATCAGCTCTGCTCCAGGTAAAAACAGGCTTATTGAAAATGTGATTAATGATGACATCTGCAATTAATCTTGAATGTCTGCCATTTCCGTTCGGAAAACAATGAATATTAACTATTCCATGACTGAACCTGATTACAATTTCATCTTCAGGATATGTTTTATTATCGATCCAGAACTTGCAATCATCCAATAATTGCTTCAGGGAGACCGCAATCATAAATTTATCCACACCAAGGTTTTTATTCGTTTTTCTGAATTTCCCGGCCCATTCCCAGACATTATTGAACATCCTGAAATGCAGTTCTTTAATAAATTTTTCTGAAAGGATAACTTCCTTTTTGAATTTTCTACTCAAGGTCCATTCGACGGCTTTCTCGATATTCAACTGCTCAAATTCATCGAGTTCCTCACGGGTCGTGATCGAATGTATTAAAAGGCCTTCTTTTTCATCTTCATCAATAGGAGTTTGCCCTTCGATGTAATTTAGTTCTAATCCCATAGATATTTAGGCATTTTCTCCATTAATTCGGCAGTTTTATTGGTGACAGCTTTTTTTAACCGATCTTCTTTGTTTTCCTGGTCTTCCAGTTTCATAGTGTGCGATGTACGGGAAATTATTTCCAAAGCCAATTCAGATGCTCTTTTTTCAATCATTTTTTCAATACTTCCATCCAATGGGATAAATCCATAGACCAATTTCATATTAAGAGCGATGCCCGTTTCTTTTAATGACTTGATCGTTAGTGATCCATTCGCTTCTCTTTCCTCAATTTCTTTAACACTTTGAGGTGAAATTTTCAGTCTGTTCCCAAGTTGTCGGAGCGACATTTTCAATGTCACCCTGATGGTGTGTATCCATCCTTTTGGCGGAATAATGACAGTTTCAAGAGTCCTGAATTGTTGCAGTTTTCTGTCAACCTGTTCAATTAATAATTTTTGATTTGAATTTTCCATAAGGGTATAGCCTTAAAATATGATCACAAAATTAAGGATATAACCTGAATAAACAAAATAAAATTTGTGGGAGCCTCTATTTTACACGATTATCAGCGGTTTCAAAAGGGATAGAAATAAAAAATCCGGCCAATTTGACCGGATTTTCCACTTCGGCTCCCCGAAGTTGGCTATTATCTAAATTTTTTTCAGGAGGTCAGGAGGGAAGTACAGCATGAATTAATCGAAAAAAACCTCGCCGAAAGACTCTGGGGACTGTTCATTGAAATCCTTTCCTCAGTATTTGCCATGCTTGAAATCGATCCGGATGCATTAATTGATATCATGTTACAGGACGATCGTTTTGAAAAATCATTTGTTAATTTTCTCGCTGAATCGCTTCAAACAGAGACAGCCCGGAAAGCCGCATAAATAGTACGTAGTATGATTTATAATTTAACCCCGAAACTTGAGTTATTTAAGAATATATTAGCCCGGTTTGCTGCGTTTTGTCTTAGGTTGTAATAATAGAACGGAATATCAAAAGGATGATAAATTCCGGTAAACCCTGCACCAGCATTAATTAAAGCAATATACGCTTCTTCTGCTGTACTGCAAACCAAAACTCCACGAGTTGTGTCGATTTGTGCATCGGCATACTGTGGTACTTCTGTCCACACAGGGTTTGGCAGTTGTGGCAATAAAGAACCAAGTCCTTCTGCCTTGGTTGCTAAAGTTTCGTCAGTCCTCCAGTTAATTGGATTTATCACTTCGCCAACCAGGCCATAAAGCACCGGATTTATGCCTGTCATTACTGAGCTTTCTGTATTGTAAGAAATTATTACTCCTGTATCAACTGAATCTTTTGCAAATTTAAGATGAGGGTAATTTGCCAGATATTCTTTAGTAATTGGAAACCCAATAACGTAAGCAGCTATCATCCTGGAGTACACTTCAGGATTGGCGGCCATATAGCTTGACAAAATGCTGCTTGCCACATTGGAACCTTGTGAATGACTTACAATAATATACGGACGACCATGATTGAAATTCTTGATATAGTAATCGAAAGCTGCAGTTCCATCCATAGTTGGTATTCCTGCTATTCCGTTCATCCTGTTGACTGCTGAGTTATTATATTGCCTGTAAAAAGGCGCATAAACATTTCCAACGGTTTCAAAAGCAGTAGCTTGTTTTGCAAACGATTGTGGCGCCATTCTCAGCATAGAAGTATCATCGATAGCACAAATGGCAGGTAAAGAATCAGAATTTGACCATGAAGTAGGATAGAGGTAAAATATATCTACAGGATAAACTGTTGCAGGAATAGATAACCAGTGTGAAGCTATTGAATAATCTGTAGCCACAACATTTTCGACAGGGGTTTCTTTTTTGCATGAAATTAAAAATATTAAACTGATAAAAGTTAAGTAAACTTTTAAACCGTTAAAACTTTTTATTGATTTCATTATCATTTTATTAGCTTAATTAAATCCCAAACAGAAGGTAATTATGATTCTAAAAGTAATATAATTGTTGTTGTAAAAGCAATACTCCGGTAAATTTTTAAGCAGCTAACCTCCCGATGCTCAAACACTCGTCATATAACAGACGGATTTTTTCGCAACTCAGGTCGAGAGCTAACTTTGAAAAAATAAAATCAGTGATATATT